>FTLB01004174.1_pt1 | contig 130955 bp, 113 predicted proteins | sample 1658291 | NCBI WGS metagenome assembly FTLB01 (sample SAMEA3914812, study PRJEB12502) | metagenome | biome: forest; material: soil | place: Canada | collected 2011-07-07 | depth 0.1 m
CGATTACAGTGTCTGCAACGGAAACCGATGCGGCAAACACGGTCTCGGCAAGTTCCAGTGCCAGCGCAATGGAATACACGCCAGTCACATCGGCACCTACTGTGGCAATCACCGGCGCAGTTGCCGGTGAGTTGAGTACTGCAGCGATCTCTGGTGGCAATATCAATACCACCGTGACCTTGAATGCGGCCGGTCAGGCAACGTTAGCCAGCGGCGGCAGTGTGCAGGTCGCGATTAATGACAATGGCACCGCGTCAAATCTGAATCTGCATCTGAATAGTTCGGGTGTGCTGGTCGATGCGTCCGGCACGGCCTATACCTACAGCGCTGGTGTCATCACGTTAACTGAACCGGCTCCAGGAAATGGCCATTCGATTACTGTCAGCGCTACCGAAACCGACGCTGCAGGAACAGTATCGTCGCTGTCTTCTGCGACAGCTTACGAATACACGCCGATCACGTCCGCTCCAGCTGTATCGATAGTCAATGCAGTCAATGGTGAACTCAGTAGCGCAACTACCGGCACTACTGTCAGTGCGACAGTCACGCTAGACGCAGCAGGTCAAGCCGCCCTACTCTCAAATGGCACGATGCAGGTTACCGTGGTTGATGCAGGTGTCACCCAAAATCTCACCTTGCATTTAAATGGATCGGGCGTGTTGGTAGACGGATCGGGCAACACTTACGGCTACAGTGGCGGTGTGATTACCTTATCCGAAGCAGCACCTGGATCCGGTAACGCTATTACCGTTACCGCTACGGAAACTGATGCCAGCGGTTTGGTATCCGCCAGCTCTTTTGCAACAGCAAACGAATACACGCCAGTATCTGCCACCGCACCAACCGTTACTATCGTTGGCGCAATCGGGAATGCATTAAACAACGCGATACTGGATGGCTCAACTACCGTCAATTCCACCATAACTTTAAGCGCTGCCCAACAAAGTACCCTGGCCAGTGGTGGCAGCGTGCAATTAACGATAGTCGACGCCGGTGTAACGCAAAATCTGAATTTAGCGATGAGCAATGGCTCGCTGCTTGATTCACTGGGACACAGTTACACATACACTGGTGGTGTAATCACTGTCACTGAAGCTGCTCCTGGCACTGGCAATTCGATCTCGGTGTCGGCAACATTAACCGATGCGGCTGGTCATGTGACGCCTAGCGGGTCAGCCACTGCAACCGAGACGATTACACTGCCAGATACACCAACTGTCGCGCTGCTCGCCAACGGTTTGGTCGGCAACTACTACGGCATTACCGAATCTCAAATCAGCTCGCCTCCTTCGGGATATACAGCACTGGAGGAAGTCGATGCCTACCTGCTGACCAAGACTACCGCCACCAGCACCGTTAGTCCGACTGCATTCCCGAGTGCGATTATTGCGCCGGCAACGGCAAGCTTTGTTGCTTCGGAAATTAACTATGGTCTGAATACAACCAGCACGTCGCCTGCGGTTGCCAATGAAATCATCACCAACAATCTGGGTACCAGCGGCAACCTGTCCAAGTGGTTAGACTTCACCGGTACAACAAGCCCGTATGCGACAGACTTCCAGACTCTGTCCGGATATGGAACAACTAATCAGGCCATCGTCACGATGACTGGCGTAGTGGCCTTGCCTACGCTGGGCAGCGGTCAAGAATACGCCATGAAGATTTTTGCCGATGACGGGTATCAGGTCTATGTCGATGGAAAACAGGTTGCAACAGTACCAGCCAACCAATCCGGAACTGCAAATTACTTCTACTTTACCGCGCCAGCTACCGCAGGTAATTTGCATACCGTGCAAATTCTGTATTGGGATCAGGGTGGCGCAACGTCGATTCAGGCCAGCATCGGAACGATATTAACCACCAATGTTCCGACAAGCAGTTCAACAACACCAACTCTGGTTACACCTTTGTCGATAATGACTCCAGCCGAATCCGGTGAAGTTACTGCAACTGTTACCCTCGACAGCAACAACCAGACCATATTAACCAATGGTGGAACGATCAAGATTGCTGAATCCAACGGCACGAACCTGACCCTGCATCAAAACAGCAGCGGTCAGATGGTCGATACCGGTGGTCTGATTTACACCTACGTGAATGGCGTGATTTATATCCCGGTTGCCACTTCCAGCACCACCGCATCGATTTCAGCTACCGTGGTTGACCAATATACTTATGCATCGACAACAGCCTACTCCGGACCAAGCATCGCCATTACCAGCGATACTAATCAGGACGGTTATCTCAATGCACAGGAAGTGGCGGCTGAAACAACCAGCGGTCATATTTCAGCACACGTCAATCTCAACGCAACCATGCTGGCTGGCGGCGGCACTGCCACCATTACTGTGCTGGATGCCGGCGTGACGACCACGTTAAATGTCTCAACAACCGGTGTCATTACCGGCACCACAACCAACGTTGCTGCGACCTATAGCAGTGGCGTGGTAACGGTCAACCTGGTCAACCCTGGCAACGGTAACAGCGCGACAATCAGCGCTACGCAAACCGATCAGTACGGTCATGTTTCCAGCACCGCTACATCGACCGTGGTTGAAAACATCAACGCCGCACCGGCTGCACCGACGGTTGTCATCACAACCGACAGCAACCACGACGGTTACCTGAGCGCGCCGGAATTAAACGGCAGCTCAACAGTCAACGCTACAGTTACGTTAAGCAGCGCTGCACAAACCACGCTCAGCAATGGAGGTGCCGTGCAAATCAACGTAGTTGATAACGGCACGACTGAAACTCTGAATCTGCATTTAAACAGCTCTGGTGTGTTGGTCAATGCGGCTGGCGCCAGTTCATCGGAATACAGCTATTCAAATGGAGTCATCGCCCTGGCTGAATTAGCACCTGGCAATGGGCATAGCATTTCGATCAGTGCGAGTACCACTGATATTGCCGGCAATGCGTCAGCAGTATCGACAACAGCGACTGCAATTCAAGATGTGCTTGATTCGCCGACCGTGACCGTGCTAACGCCACAGCACGCGACTGTCTCTCTGGATGCCGCAGACCAGGCTGTGTTGGCGACAGCCGGCAGCACCTTGGTGATTTCAGCAAGCGACGGCACCAACCTGACACTGCACGAAAACACCAGCGGTCAATTGGTTGATGCCAGCAATACCGTACACAGCTATGCCAACGGCATCCTCGCAATGGCGTTAAGTTCCAGTGCATCGGCACCGGTAGTTAGTGTGAGTGCCACCCTTACAGATAGCCACGGCGTGAATTCATTCAGTAGTTCGGCAACTCTGGTGAATTCAGGCTCTAATTCACTGACCGAATTGATGGGTGGCGATACCTTTATATTTGGACTGGGTGCAAATGGCACACCGGGCACTCCGCACGTTGAAACTATTTCCGCCTTCAACAGCAATGTGGCGAGCAGCGGCGGTGACGTGTTGAATCTGTCTGATCTGCTGACCGGTGTACCTTCGTCGGCGACGGCATCGACTCTGGCGAATTATCTGCACTTCACCGAAGTATCAAATGGCAGCGGTGGTTACACAACCACGGTGCATGTCAGTACAGCAGGCGCATTTACCGGCACAAATACGTCGACCTCGCTCGACACTTTGCAAATCGTGCTGACCAATGCTGATTTGTTGCACAACGCTGGCGTGGTGCAATCTGATACGCAGATCATTCAATCACTGTTGAATCAGCATAAATTGGTCGAGTAAGTTTTTTTGTAGTTAATCCCTCGTTCAAATTCATTTTGAATGAGGGAACTTTCCTTTGTTATCATTAATCCTAATCACCTCAGTAGATTCGAAGTACTTTCACGGCAAAGGCCAAAAGGTAGAAATAGGAGATTAGTATGGGGAGAAATATAGACGATGTCATCAAAAGCCTTCCGGCCGAACGTCAGGCGAAAATTGCTGCGCTTGCTCAGAAAAAAGCCGAAGAGATGATAATGCAGGCAAACAGGCAAATGCAGCGAATATTCATGAATAACAAATCAAAAAAATAATAACGCAACGTCACTGGATTCCCGCCTAAAACCGCGGGAATGACGGGGGACAAAATAGTCTGGGTTAGCCCTAGACCGACAATAGCGTCTATGGTAAGGTGCCACCCTTATCCCGCCACAACTCCACGCAAATCAAGTCATGCCCGCTGAAGATACAAAACACACCCCCATGATGCAGCAATATCTGCGCATTAAAGCAGATTACCCAGACACGCTGGTGTTCTACCGCATGGGAGATTTTTACGAATTGTTTTTTGAAGACGCGGAAAAAGCGTCACGCTTAATCGGCATCACCCTGACTCAGCGCGGCAGCTCTGGCGGTAATGCAATCAAAATGGCCGGTGTGCCTTATCACTCGGTCGATGGTTATTTAGCCAAGCTGATCAAGCTGGGCGAGTCGATTGCGATTTGCGAACAGATCGGCGATCCGGCTACCAGCAAAGGCCCGGTAGAACGCAAAGTCATGCGCGTGATCACGCCAGGCACGCTGACTGAATCCGATTTGCTTCCAGCGAAATCTGAACGTCCGCTTTTGGCGATTTCTGTCGTCAATCAACGCAAACAAATATTGATAGGATTTGCCTGGATTTCGTTATCCAGCGGCGCATTGAGATTATTGGAAGTCAATGCGACTGAAAAAAATCTCCATCACCAAATACAGCAGGAATGTGAACGAATCGCCGCAGCAGAAATTTTGTACACGGACGATGCGACGCAATCAGCATTAACCAGTCTGGGTTGTAAAACCACCCTGCTGCCCGCCTGGCATTTTGACTTCACGCATGCAAAAAAATCGCTGCAGGATCAACTTGGTGTGGCAAACCTGAGCGGCTTCGGCGCTGAACAACTGACGGCTGGCGTGACGGCGACTGGTGCATTGCTGCGTTACCTGCAGGCCACGCAAGGGAATAATCTGCGTCATATCAATAGCCTGACACTGGAAACAGTGGATGAATTTATTGGGCTGGACGCGGTAACCCGACGTAATCTGGAGCTGACAGAAACCATACGCGGACAAGAGTCGCCGACCCTGTTTTCTTTGCTGGACCATTGCCGTACCAGCATGGGCTCGCGCCTGTTGCGCCACTGGCTGCATCATCCCAGTCGTGCACAGCAGCAGCCGATAGCGCGACATCAGGCGATTCAAACATTGATTGAATCCGATCACACGACAAGTTTGCTGACAACACTGGCCGAGATTCCCGATATCGAACGTATCACCACCCGCATCGCTCTGGCGTCGGCCCGTCCACGTGATTTGGCGGGATTGCGCACCGGCTTGCAGCAGCTGCCCGCGTTGCAGGATGTGTTGGAAAAATGCGCATCGACTTCGCCGCTGTTGAATCAGTTATTGAATGACATCGCCACACCGGATGCCTGTCAGCATTTGCTGGAAATCGCCATCATGCCCGAGCCGGCTACTATGGTGCGCGACGGCGGCGTGATCGCGGTCGGCTTCGATGCCGAACTGGATGAGTTGCGCGGCCTGTCGGAAAACGCCGGACAATTTTTAATCGATCTGGAAACCCGTGAACGCGCTGCCACCGGCATCGCCAATCTGCGCGTTGAGTACAACCGCGTGCATGGCTTTTATATTGAAGTCACCAACGGTCAAACCGATAAAGTGCCGGAACATTACCGACGTCGACAAACGCTGAAAAATGCCGAACGCTATATCACGCCGGAATTAAAAGCCTTTGAAGATAAGGCGCTGTCGGCACAAGACCGCGCACTGGTGCGTGAAAAATATTTGTACGATCAGGTGTTACTGCAGCTACTGCCATATATCATCGAACTGCAAACCATTGCGCATGCGCTTGCGCAGCTGGACTGCCTGGTTGCACTGGCCGAGCACGCGACACGTCATCAATGGTGCGCACCGAAGTTGGTTACAGAGCCCATTCTGGATATTGTGCAGGGACGCCACCCGGTCGTCGAAAATCAGATTGAACGTTTTATCGCCAATGATTGCCAGCTCAACGCTGACCGAAAATTATTATTGATCACCGGTCCTAACATGGGCGGTAAATCAACGTATATGCGACAGGTAGCGTTGATTACCTTGCTGGCTTATGTTGGCAGCTATGTGCCGGCCAACCGGGCCGTTATCGGGCCGATAGACCGTATCTTCACCCGTATCGGCGCTGCCGACGATCTGGCAGGAGGTCGTTCAACCTTTATGGTGGAAATGACCGAATCCGCTGCGATCCTGAATGCCGCCACTGAAAACTCGCTGGTCTTGATGGATGAAGTCGGACGCGGCACATCCACCTTTGACGGACTGGCGCTAGCCTGGGCCATCGCCAAACAATTAATTACGCAAACCAATAGCTACACCTTGTTTGCCACGCATTATTTTGAGTTAACCCAATTGCCCGACACGCATCCCAGTGCACACAATGTGCATCTGTCCGCTGTCGAGCATCAGGAAACTATCGTCTTTTTACACGCGGTACAAAACGGGCCCGCTTCGCAAAGTTACGGTTTGCAGGTCGCGCAGCTGGCGGGCATTCCTGCTCCGGTCATACGCGCAGCACGCAAACATTTGGCTGAACTGGAAGCGCACGCGATCCAAAGCACATCGCAGTTTGATTTGTTTGCCAGTGCCAGAGTTGTTGAAGTCGACGATGACAGCGAGGAACCATTGCGACTGGCGCTCGATGCAATCGATCCCGATGCATTAAGTCCGCGCGAGGCGCTGGCCGCATTGTATGAGCTAAAAAAAGTCGGCGCGAAAGTTGGCTGAACAGCCTGAATTGATCAACTGACCGATCGCTCAGTTGCATACCCAAGTCGAAAAAAAACCGCAACTGCTGCGGTTTTTTTGCTTCAGGCTGTCTGACTTCAATTAATGAATCACATGAGTCCGATATTCACTACCGCCATCATCGTCTTCATCATCGTCATCTTCATGATGACCATAGCTGTCATGGACATGTTCATGTTTGATTTCTTCTTCGGTCGCAGTGCGGACTTCCGTCACATGCAATCCGAAACGCAGCGCAACGCCTGCCAACGGATGATTACCATCTAACACCACCTTGTCGTCAGCGATATCGGTCACGGTAAAAATCAATTCATCTTCGCCATCATCTTCGTCATCGGGGATACCTTCAAACTGCATGCCGACTTCCAGCGGGCTGGGCAAACGACTGCGCGGTTCAACTTTGACCAACTCGGCATCGTATTCGCCGAACGCATCTTCCGGTTCCAACTGAATTTCAGTTTTGAAGCCCAGTTCCTTGCCGTCCAGCGCTTCTTCAATCTTGGGCAAGGTGTTTTCATAACCGCCATGTAAGTAAATCATCGGGTCATTACCCTGTTCGATCACATTCCCTTGCGCATCTGACAGCACGTATTCAACTGTCACTACCGTATTTTTGCTGATCTTCATGCTACTTCCTTTCAATGATCTGCCATTATACCAACTAGTCATTTCCATGCGTCAACCATATAATACTCCCATGAAAAAACTTACTCTACTATCCGACCTGACTCCGGACGAATTTTTACGCGACTACTGGCATAAAAAGCCGTTGATCATTCGTCAGGCCATTCCACAATTCAAAGCGCCCATCGCCCCCGCCGAACTCATTCAATTGGCAGGACAGGAAGAGGTGGAATCGCGACTGGTGACGCATTTCAAACGTCAGTGGCAAATGCAAAACGGCCCGTTTACCGAACTGCCAGACATCAAGAAAAAAGAATGGACCCTGCTGGTGCAAGGTGTCAATTTGCATCATCCACAAGCCGATGCCCTGTTAAGACAATTTAATTTCTTACCCGATGCACGACTCGACGACCTGATGATCTCCTATGCCAGCGACGGCGGTGGCGTAGGCCCACATTTTGATTCCTACGACGTATTCCTGTTGCAGGCGCATGGTCAGCGCCGCTGGCAAATCAGTGCGCAAACCGATCTGACTTTAGTCGATGGCATGCCGCTCAAAATTTTGCAGAACTTCACGCCCGAACAGGAATTTATTTTGGAACCGGGCGACATGCTGTATCTGCCACCGCACTATGCACATGATGGCGTTGCGGTCGGTGAATGTATGACGTATTCAATCGGGTTTCGCGCACCGACCTATCAGGAGTTGGGTGAGTCCTTTTTGCAGTTTATGTCGGATTCCATCGACTTACCTGGACGTTATGCCGATCCGGATCTGCAACCCAGCAAACATCCGGCAGAAATCAGCAAAGACATGCTGGATACAGTCGCGCGGGAATTAAAAAAAGTGGAATTTACTCAGGAAGATATTGCGGTCTTTATCGGTGAATATTTATCGTCACCGAAACCGTCGGTATTTTTCGATCTACCCAAACGGCCGCTCACACCGACCAAATTTTTGATCGCAGCAAAACAGCGCGGCATTCAGCTGACGCTTAAAACGCGTATGCTCTATCGAAATAAAAATATTTTTATCAACGGAGAGTCTTTCGGGGTTAGCGGGACCGATAAAATTTTGCTGACCGAATTGGCAAATAGCCGTCAACTGGAAGGCAGTTCAGTCGCAACGGCATCGACCGATATGCTGGAAACATTATGCTTGTGGTATGAGGATGGCTGGATACAGCTACGGGCAATTGCAACAAAATGAGGCGATAAAATCAGTTTTTACTGCTTATTTTTTAAGCAGACATAAAGTCCGCGTCAACCGTACAAAATTTTAAGGAATAGGGAAAATCTTCGGCGTAAGGAATAAATTCAGCTGAATACCGCATGATTTGTTGGTTTTTTTTACGAAAATTGGCTGAAAACAACATCGAAGACTGCCACATTCAGAAAAATATCATTATAATAGCTGCCTAGGAAACTTTCGATAGTTTCACCTTGTTACATCGGGCGAAATTACCGAAAAAGCCTATTGAGCGATAATTACCGGTAATTATTCATCGCATTTTCGATCTGCCTTTTATTGATCTTTATACAGAAAGTTCACAAATGAAAAAATCACTTTTAGTAGTATCCTTGTTAGCAATCGCTTTAGTTGCATGCAGCAAAAAAGAAGAAGCCGCTCCTGCACCAGCTCCAGCTGCTGAAGTTGCTGCTCCTGCTGCAGCTCCTGCTGCTCCAGTAGCTGCTGACGCTGCTGCTTCTGCTCCAGCTGCTGCCGCTGATGCTGCTGCTTCCGCTCCAGCTGCTCCAGCTGCTGCTTCAGCACCTGCAACAACTAAGTAATTTTTTAGTTTTAAAAAAACCGACCTTCGGGTCGGTTTTTTTACGCCTGCTGCCTTACGCCTAATTTACGCCCGCCATATTGAATCGACTACAACTAGTTGGCAAGCACGCGTAGGGAATAATCAGTGGCACGGATATCTTTAGTCAGACTTCCGATAGAAATACGGTCCACACCAGTTTCAGCTATTGCCCGCACGGTATTGTCGTTAATTCCGCCCGAGGCTTCCAGGACTGCCCGCCCCTCTGAGATACGCACCGCGTCCCGCATCATCGCCAAATCAAAATTATCCAGCAATATGGAGGTTGCGCCGTTTGCCAGAGCTTCATTTAATTCAACGATAGATTCGACTTCGATTTGAATCGTGACGCCAGCATTGAGTGATTGCGCATTTTTTAATGCAGGACCAACCCCGCCTGCCGCAGCGATGTGATTTTCTTTAATCAGAATTCCGTCGTACAGCGCCAGACGTTGATTTTGTCCGCCACCTACCCGCACGGCATATTTTTGCGCCAGACGCAAACCCGGCAAAGTTTTGCGGGTATCCAATATCGCCGCTTTACAGCCCGCAATCAGGTTCACATAATGGCGCGTCTTGCTGGCCACGCCAGACAACATCTGCAAAAAATTCAGCGCACTGCGTTCTGCCGTCAAAAGTGCACGTGCCGGGGCATGTATCGTGCACACCAGACTGTCCGCAGTCATGAGATCGCCTTCAGCATAATGCCAGTCTATGCGCGTCTCCGGATGGCAGTCCACCATCACCGCTTCAAACCATGGCGCGCCACACAATACCGCCTGTTCGCGCACGGTAACCCGCGCCGTAACCCAGGATGGATCGGGAACCAACAGCCCGGTCAGGTCGCCGCTGCCTATATCTTCTTTCAAGGCAGCCTGCACATTGTCGGTCAGGGCCGAACTCAATGCGGCATCGAATGGCGCAAACCTGTTAATTAAATTAGAAACTGCATTATTGGCGGCGTTATTGGCGGCGAGTGTATTGGTAGTCATTACGCAGGACCTATTCCTTGAAACAGTTTTTGTTCAGCAGCCAAATCACCGCCCGGTCGCACATTGGCTTTTTTATCCGCGGCGAATTGCAGCATGCGATCGATACATAACCTGGCCTTGCGTCCGATTTCCGCATCAACCTGCACCTCATTAACACGCACTGCTTCGCGGCTTTCCAATACTGCGGCCAGATTGCGCAAACCATTCATCGCCATCCATGGACAATGCGCGCAGCTTTTACAGGTCGCGCTGTTGCCGGCAGTTGGTGCAACGATCAATTTTTTATGCGGCGCTGCCTGCTGCATTTTGTACAGGATACCGTTATCGGTCGCGACAATAAATGTAGTTGCCGGCAGCGTTTTTACTGCGTGAATTAATTGCGAGGTTGAGCCGACCACATCGGCCAACGCAACGACCGCTTCTGGCGATTCGGGGTGGACCAAAATTTTTGCGTCAGGATGCTCAGCGCGCAACAGCTCCAGCTCAACACCTTTAAATTCATCGTGCACCAGACAGGAACCCTGCCACAACAGCATATCGGCACCGGTTTGTTTTTGAATATAGGAACCCAGATGCTTGTCAGGTGCCCACAGGATTTTTTTACCCTGGGCGTGCAGGTGTGCGACGATATCCAATCCGATGGAGGACGTCACCATCCAGTCGGCCCGCGCTTTGACTGCGGCGCTGGTATTGGCATACACCACCACGGTACGATCCGGATGTGCATCGCAAAACGCGGCAAACTCATCGGCTGGGCATCCGAGATCCAGCGAACAGGTCGCTTCCAGATCCGGCATTAAAATACGTTTGTGCGGGCTTAGTATTTTGGCGGTTTCGCCCATAAATCGCACGCCTGCCACCACCAGCGTTTGCGCATCGTGATCACGACCGAAACGCGCCATTTCCAATGAGTCCGACACGCATCCGCCGGTTTCTTCTGCCAGCTCCTGCAGATCGGCATCGACGTAATAATGCGCAACCAACACCGCCTGCTGTTCTTTCAGCAGACGTTTGATTTTTTCTTTTAACGCGATTTTTTCGGCCGCGGTCGGTTCATCCGGTACGTTGGCCCAAGCCTGACCAACGCGACTACTGCAACTGGAACCTGCTTCCATTTGCGGACGTTCATATTCAATTATCTTAGTTGCCTGCATCATGTATTCACCCTGCCATCAACGTAAATTGCCGGTATGTCCCAACGAATAGCGCCCCGGCTGCGGCCAGACGGTTAAACCATGCGGCTCTTTGCCGACCGCGATTTTTACCACCTGCCCGGTGGACGTATCGATACGATACACCACATCATCGAAACGTCCGGACAGCCACAGTTCTTTGCCGTTGGCGCTGACGTTACCCATATCCGGGCTACCGCCGCCGGGTATAGGCCATTGCGCGACAATTTTTTCACTGGCGAAATCGATTACGGTTACGCTGCCTTTGCCGTTCTTGCCACCGTGGATTCTATGTGAACCGCGATTCGACACATAAAACTGTTTGCCGTCACGACTGGGGTAGATACCGTGGGCTGCGACACCGGTCGCAATAAAGCCGACTTTGGTAAATGAGTCGCCATCGATAATATGCACGCCATCCGCTTCCATATCGGCGACATAAAAACGTTTGCCGTCCGGGGAGCTGCGTACATCTTGCGGCATACCTTTTTTAGACGTGCAAATCTCAGTATCCGCAGGATTAATCGGGCCATTGGTCGGCACCGCTTTAAAACGCGTGCTTGGCATGGTCAATTTAAGATAGCCGACTACGCTGCGATTGACCAGATCGATCTTGGCAATGCTGCCGTCAAACTCGCAGGTAAAAATGGCGTACTTGCCGTCGATGGAAAAATCGGCATGGTTAATACCTTCGCAGCCCGGCGTGTCGATCGAATACTGCAATTGCATCGTATGCGGATCACGGAAGTCCAGGCGGTGCAATGCTTCGGCAACCACTATCGCCGATTTACCATCCGGAGAAAAATACATATTGTACGGATCGTCGACGGGAATAGACTTGCCAGGTTTTCCGGTAAGCGGGTCTATCGGCGTTAAGCTGCCGTCTTTGCGACGTTCCGCGTTATTCGCTACCCACAAGGTGCGCAGATCGTAGGAAGGAACCACATGCTGCGGCGAGTAGCCGACTTTAAATCGATCGACGACTTTCATGGTTAGCGGATTGATGACAGTGACATCGTTCGAGCGCAAATTGGGCACGTAAACTCTAGGCAGATCATCCTTCACTACCGGGTTCATCATATTCGCGCCATTTTCGCTGTAGATATTCAGCGGATCAATAACCGGCAACATGCCGGGCACGGTGACTATCGGCTTAACAGCCTGCTTCACAACCAACGCTGATTCCGCAGCCGGTGAATTTGTTTGTGGTGCGGCGAATGTCGTTGCGGTTACCAACATCGACAACGCTAAGAGAGATACTTTTTTCATTGTTCAACTTTATAAATTAACTAACTGTTCGTCTTATTGCTTATCATTGATCGCAGTGCGTAGTGCAGCAACCGAACCGTCAACGATTATTTGCACACCCAACTGTCCTAATTCTGCGGTCGCACGTCTCGGGTCACCGGTGATGCCATCGCGCGCCGTCGGTTTCGGCCCTGCAGCCATCGCCTCGCTGCGCACCAGATTTTTATCTATGGCCATGGTCAGCGCGGTGTCTGACAATCCACCATGTGCGCCGATTTCGGCATCGCTATAGCCGCGCTTTTTTAACATCGCATTCACGCCGGCAAAGCTCAACTTATAATATTCAGCCAGGTAAATCACGCGTGCGCCGGGATCTTTTTTCCATTCCTGATTTAATTTTTTAGCGACCCGCTCCAGACTTTGCTTATACCCGCCGTGGTCGCCCAGCAAAACAATATTCTTGAATCCGTGCTGTTTAAAACTGCGCGCCGCACCTTCCAGCATGGCTTCGAACGCCGCATCGGGAATCGAAATTGTACCGGCAAAACGCATATGGGCTACGGGAGGATTGATAGAGCCTTCTGGTACATAGCTGATTACCGGCGCGACCAGGGTATTGCCCATTTTTTGCGCGATCTGGTCGGCGAGTGCCTGCGCCCGAAAATTATGTTTGCCGAGAGCGACATAGGGGCCGGTTTGTTCAGTGGCGCCAACAGGGATCAAGATCGTCGTACTTCCCGCTGCCACGCGATCTCGTACTTCGGTACTGGTCAACTCTTCCAGCTGAACGGATTTGGCTGGCACGATGCTGTTATCTGCGAATACCGGCGAGGATAAAACTGACGTGCAAATTACAAATTGCAGTAGGCGATGGCGCGAAAAAATACGCAAAATTGTTCCGATGGCTTGATAACAAAGCATGATTATCTCATCCCGGCGGTCATTGTGGAATAATCAGTGCGTTTTATCTGCATTCTTAAAAAATTAGCTACATTAAAAAGTAATTTCAATAGTTAATTGACTACCTGGATCAGTGGTTTTGTTCATTTAAACTAATGACCGCAATTCATATCGTATTGAATTAATAACAGGCACCCACCCACCGCCTGCTGGTTGCCGGAACAAACGCATCCGCTCCGGATACCAACAAGTCGCCTCGCCTTCAACCTGCCAACGCCAGTCGGTACGAAAGTCCGGCAGTAACACCCAGCATGCTTTACCCATTGCGCCGGCCAGATGCGCGACTGCAGTATCGACACTGATGACCAGATCCAGGTTTTGAATAATTGCGGCTGTATCGGCAAAGTCCTTCAACTGAGTTCCCAATGCCAGATAGTTCATTCCAGCTGGCGGCGCATCCTGCTCGCCCTGCCCTTTTTGCAAACCGATGTAGTTCACGCCCGGAATATCAGCCAATGGAGCAAACTCCTGCAACGAAGGTATCGAACGATCCGCGTCGTTTTCAAACAGTGGATTTCCCTTCCAGACCAAACCCACACGTAATCCGTCTTCAGGCAACGCTGCCTTCCATTGCTCCACCAATGCCGGATCGGCGGACAAATAGGGAATCGCTGCGGGAATGTTGTCGGAAGTAGTCAGGCAGTAATGCGGCAGACTCATGGGAGGAGACCAATAGTCCCAGCCGGTTGGCGGAACTTCATCGTCTAATGAATAAATCTGATCCACTCCTGCCAGAGTTGAAAATAATTTTTTCAATCCGGGATGGCAAATCATCGCCAGGCTACGCACACCGCGCGCTTTCAGTTCAGCGATGTAGCGACTGTAGAAAATCATATCGCCGTGACCCATCTCAAAACCTATCATCAGCGACTTGCCAAACAGCGGCTCGCCGCGCCAGCGGGGAAAAGTTAAATGCTGTTCCAGTATGGGATATTGCCAGCGGTCTTCCAGACAACGCCACCCCTCTTCCCAGCGTTGCTGGCGCAGCAGGATATAACTCAGATTAAAGCTGGCTTTGGTGAACCGCTCATCAAAGATCAGTGCCGTTCGATAGCATTGTTCTGCTTCGCGTTCGCGTTTTAAACAGGCCAGCAATACGCCCAGATTTGACCACCCTGCCGCGCTGTTCGGATGGCGCAACAAGTAATTACGGTAGAGCTGTTCGGATTCGGCAAAGCGTTTTTGATTCATCAGCAGCGCGCCCAGCATCAGATACGCCGGCTCCAGATCTGGGCTCAGCGCGATGGCTTTCATGTAGCACTGCTCGGCGAAGTTAACATCGCCTGCCCTGGAGCGTACATGCCCCAGATTGGCCCACGCCTCGCTGAAGTCGGGCCACAGATTTATTGCGTTACGAAAGCATTGCTCGGCAACGGGCAGCTTACCGGACTGCATCTGCCGATTGCCTTCATAAAATAACTCTTGCGCTGCAGTAGTCATGGCGTGCCGTATGTTAACGTCGTTCCCGCGTTTGTAGGTCCCGTACCCGTAGGTTGGGCTACGCCTTATCAGCCCAACACTCCACCTCAAAATAATCAGCTACAAATTGTCTGAGGTTGTGTGTTGGGCTGATAAGGCTTAGCCCAACCTACGGGACCTCTACATTGGAATTACTTGGCTGGAGTCGGCTGTGCGTCTAACACCTGAATAAAGATTTCATTTTTTTTCAGCATCCCCAGTTCAAACCGGGCACGCTCTTCGACGGCATCGGTGCCGTCTTTTAAATCGTTGACTTCGGATTCGAGTTTGGCATTGCGGGTTTTGAGTTCCTGCACTTTGGCATGCGCCACACTGACCTGATGCTCCATATCCCACACCCGCAACCAACCTCCCTTGCCCAGCCAGAGTGGGTACTGGATGAGCACGATCAGGGAAGTCAGAACAATAGCGATAAAGCGCATCGGCTTGAGCAGGAGTGGATGTTATCTGAGATTATAAAACGCATCACGCCCTGGGTAGCTAGCGATATCGCCTAAATCTTCTTCAATACGCAACAGTTGGTTGTATTTCGCCATACGGTCAGAACGGGACATCGAACCGGTTTTGATCTGCAACGCGTTCATGCCGACCGCGATATCAGCGATTGTGCTGTCTTCGGTTTCGCCGGAACGATGCGAAATCACGGCGGTATAACCGGCGCGTTTGGCCATTTCGATCGCAGCGAAAGTCTCAGTCAGTGTACCGATCTGATTGATTTTGATCAGGATGGAGTTGGCGATATTTTTCTGTATGCCTTCTTTTAAAATCTTGGTGTTGGTCACAAACAGATCATCACCGACCAGCTGGATTTTTTTACCCAGAACCTTGGTTAATGTTGCCCAACCATCCCAGTCGCCTTCTGCCATCGCGTCTTCGATAGAAATAATCGGATATTTATCGCACCAGGTCGCCAATAAATTGGTGAAGTCTGCGGCAGATAAAATCAATCCTTCGCCGGACAAATGATATTTGCCGTCTTTGTAGAATTCACTTGCAGCGCAATCCAGACCCAAAGCGATTTGCGTACCTGGCGTATAACCGGCCGCTTCAATCGCAGAAATGATCAGCTTGATCGCTTCTTCATGATTCGCAACAGAAGGTGCAAATCCACCTTCATCACCAACAGCAGTCGTCAACCCTTTGTCGTGCAGGATTTTTTTCAGGTGATGAAAAACTTCCGCGCCGTAACGGATCGCTTCTTTAAAACTCGGTGCACCAACCGGGATGATCATGAATTCCTGAATATCCAGATTATTGTCAGCGTGCGCGCCGCCATTGATCACGTTCATCATCGGCACCGGCAATTGCATCGCACCGGAACCGCCGAAATAACGATACAACGGCAGGCCTGCTTCTTCAGCAGCAGCTTTTGCTACCGCCATCGACACTGCCAGCATGGCGTTTGCACCCAGGCGGCCTTTGTTTTCAGTGCCGTCCAGATCGATCAGCGTACGATCCAAAAATGCCTGTTCATTGGCATCCAGACCCATGATCGCTTCGGCGATTTCGGTATTGATATGTTCGCAGGCTTTCAATACGCCCTTGCCCATAAAGCGCGATTTATCGCCATCACGCAACTCAATCGCTTCGCGTGAACCGGTAGATGCACCGGACGGAACGGCTGCGCGTCCCATCACGCCTGACTCCAACAACACATCGCATTCCACAGTGGGATTGCCGCGTGAATCCATAATTTCACGTCCGATAATGTCAACGATTGCACTCATGTAAAACTCCTAAAAATAAGAAAATAGGTCAAAAATATTTCACGGTTCAAAAAAATACCAAACTTGATAAGTTTGGTATTAGTTGGGTCTATTGCGGATCAGGCAAAGTTAGATTCTAAAAATCCCTGCGCCTTGACGATCTGATCGAGTGCCGTCAAGGTCATCAATAATTCTTTCATGCGTCCCAGCGGCACCGCATTCGGTCCGTCCGACATGGCGACAGCCGGATTAGGATGGGTTTCCATAAAGAGTCCCGAGATCCCAACCGCCACCGCAGCACGCGCCAGTACCGGCACGAACTCACGCTGACCGCCCGAGGTCGTACCCTGACCGCCCGGCAACTGTACCGAATGGGTGGCATCAAATACGATAGGGCAGCCGGTCTCGCGCATAATCGCCAGCGAGCGCATATCGGAGACCAGATTGTTGTAACCAAAGCTGGCGCCGCGTTCACAGGCCATAAATTGATCCGGCAATCCTTTTGCCTTGGCCGCAGCGCGCGCCTTATTAATAACGTGCTGCATATCGTGCGGCGCCAGGAACTGGCCCTTTTTAATATTCACAGGCTTGCCGGAAGTCGCACAGGCTTCGATAAAATCGGTCTGACGACACAAAAATGCCGGCGTTTGCAATACATCGACCACCGCAGCTACCGCAGCAATTTCATGCAGTTCGTGCACGTCGGTGAGTACCGGCACATTCAATTCACGCTTTACATCGGCCAGAATTTCCAGGCCTTTTTCCATGCCCAGGCCACGGAACGAGCTACCTGAAGAACGGTTCGCCTTGTCAAACGACGATTTATAAATGAATGGAATATTTAATTCCGTCGTGATTTCTTTTAAGCGACCGGCAGTATCCATCGCCATCTGACGCGATTCAATCACACAAGGTCCGGCGATCAAAAACAATGGGTGGTTCAGGCCGACTTCAAATCCGCATAGTTTCATTTTGACTCCTTGTTCGCCAGGATAGCTTTGGCATACGAGATAAATAAAGGATGACCATCACGCGGTGTCGATTTGAATTCCGGGTGATATTGCACGCCCATATACCAGGGATGCACTGAACGCGGCAATTCCATGATTTCACACAAATCTTCGCTCGGCGTGCGTGCCGACACAACCATACCGGCCTCTTCGACGCGATTCAAATAATGATTATTCGCTTCGTAGCGATGACGATGACGTTCTGTCACTTCCGGTCCGTAAATTTCAGCGGCCAGAGTACCGGGCTTTACCGCGCAGGTTTGCGCGCCCAGGCGCATGGTGCCGCCCAGATCGGAATTTTCGTCGCGCTGTTCGACTTTACCGTCGTGATTTTGCCATTCGTTGATCAATGCCACGACCGGCTGTTCGGTCGTCAGATCAAACTCGGTCGAATTGGCGTGAGATAAGCCGGCCATATGACGCGCATATTCAATCAGCGCGACCTGCATACCGAGACAGATACCCAGGTATGGCACTTTGTGTTCACGCGCATAACGCGCCGCCATGATTTTTCCTTCTACGCCGCGCTTGCCGAAGCCGCCCGGCACCAGTATGCCGTCAAATTTTTCCAGCGCCTTGGTGCCATTTTTTTCGATATCTTCTGAATCAACATATTCGATATTGACGCGGCTTTCGGTATGAATACCGGCATGACGCAAGGCTTCGGTCAACGATTTATAGGACTCGGTTAAATCCACATATTTGCCGACCATACCGATGGTGATGTCATGCTTGGGATTTTCCAGCGCATCGATCAGTTTGCTCCACATCGTCAAATCGGCAGGTTGCGGATTGATCGCCAGTCGTTCGCAGATCAAATCGTCCAGGCCCTGATCGTGCAGCATCTGCGGCACTTTATAAATCGTGTCGGCATCCCATAACGAAATGACGCCTTCTTCATGCACATTCGAGAACAGGGAAATTTTTGCGCGTTCGTCTTCAGGTATCGGACGATCAGCACGACACAGCAAGGCATCCGGCGAGATACCGATTTCGCGCAACTTCTGCACGCTGTGCTGGGTTGGTTTGGTTTTGAGTTCGCCGGCGGAAATCAGATACGGTACCAGTGTCAGATGCACAAACGCCACGGTATTTTTCGGTGAGCGCAAACTTAACTGACGTGCCGCTTCCAAAAACGGTAACGATTCAATATCACCAACGGTGCCGCCGATTTCAACCATGGCGACGTCGTAGCCGTCTGAACCGCGACGGATAAAATCCTGAATTTCATTGGTGATGTGTGGAATAACCTGCACGGTCTTACCGAGATATTCACCGCGACGTTCTTTGCGGATCACGGATTCATAAATCTGACCGGTCGTAAAATTATTGACCTTTTTCATGCGCGTCGAGATAAAGCGCTCATAGTGACCCAGGTCCAGGTCAGTCTCCGCGCCATCGTCGGTGACAAAAACTTCACCGTGCTGGAATGGGCTCATGGTGCCGGGATCCACATTGATATAGGGATCGAGCTTTAACATGGTGACTTTGAGACCGCGCGATTCTAATATCGCAGCGAGGGAAGCAGCGGCTATGCCTTTGCCGAGTGAGGATACGACCCCACCAGTTACGAATACAAACTTAGTCATTGCGTTTGGTGCTATGCAGCACGAGCGGGAAATTCGAATTATACATCAAGCTCGCGGCCGCAAAAAGCGGACACTGAAAAGAATTTTATGCGCCCTTCTCATCACCATCCAATTCACGATATTTTATTTACAAGATTTCATGACGCGTCAAAATCCAACTTTAAATTAAAGGCTAGAATGTCGGACCTTGTTTTAAATAGTATTAAGGAATCATGTGAATCAACTAACCCAATGGTTGCACGGCTTTATCCCAAAACGCACTGCGATCAGTCGCGTCGAACGATTCCGCGCGTGCTGCGGCGCTTTGCTCGGCATTTTTCTGACAGGATTTACGACGCACTGGATGTTTGGCTCAACCATGACGTTCCCGATGTTGGTCGCTCCCATGGGTGCTTCTGCGGTACTTTTATTTGCCCTGCCGTCCAGCCCACTGGCACAACCGTGGTCTATCATCGGCGGCAATCTTGTGTCGGCAACGCTGGGGGTGACCTGCGCGTTATTGATCTCGGATCCCATGCTGGCTTCAGCGCTGGCAATCGCCACCGCGATCGGTGCCATGATGGCACTGCGCTGCATACATCCACCCAGCGGTGCTGTCGCTCTGACCGCGGTATTGGGTGGTCCGGCGATTCATAATCTGGGTTACCATTTTTTATTGGCGCCGATCGGCATCAATTCAATATTGCTGCTTGCCGTTGCGATGCTGTTTAATAATTTGACCAGACACCGCTATCCGCATCGAGTCATAGAGCACAGCAATACCCATCACACTGCAGATACGCAACCGGGAGCCAGACTGGGATTTAATTCTGCCGATCTGGATTATGTACTGACTCAGTACAATGAAATTCTCGACGTGAGCCGGGACGATCTGGAGACCTTGCTGGTACAGACAGAGATGCAGGCGTACCGACGCCGCTTCGGTGAAATTACCTGTGCTGACATCATGTCGCGCGATGTGGTGACGGTAGAATTTGGCACTGAGCTGCAGGAAGCGTGGACCTTGATGCACCAGCACGATGTCAAAGCTTTGCCCGTGATCAGTTCGGCGCGTCACCTGATCGGCATCGTCACCTTCGCAGATTTTACGCGACATGCCGGCCTGAATACCTTTGAAGATTTTGATACCAGAATACGTCTGTTTTTAAGACGCGTTGGTCGGGTGCATTCTGAAAAGCCCGAGGTGGTCGGACAGATCATGACCAAACACGTGCATACGGCTACCGACAGTATGCATATTGTGGAACTGGTTGATCTGCTGTCGAATCAGGGTGTGCGACACATTCCCATCGTGAATGGGGACAAGCGACTGGTGGGGATAGTGACTAATTCTGATCTGGTTGCCGGGCTGTATCGAGGCCGGCTAGCTTCGTAGGTTGGGCTAGCTTCGTAGGTTGGGCTAGCTTCGTAGGTTGGGCTAGCCTCGTTGGTTGGGCTAGCCTCGTAGGTTGGGCTACGCTTCATCAGCCCAACATTCCACGCCCAAATTACCAGTATCCTCAATTCGAAGAACGTTGGGCTGATGAAGCGTAGCCCAACCTACAAAGCGCAGCTTAATCAACAAAGCGTAGCCCAATTTACGAAATCAACCGTTCGCGCTTTTGTTCTTCGTCAAAAAAATTCTTCAACGGCTTGATCAAATCGCTACGGCTGATGATACCGATCACGCGTCTATCGGTTAAATTGTTCACGACAGGCAGCCTTTCCAATTGCTCCATCGCCATCCTGGCCGCGACTACCTGACAAGTTTCGGTAGGCAATGCGGCGCAGGCAGTCTTCTGCGCATCGAACAATGAAATTAACCGACTGTTGTGATCGGCAGTGCCATTAAAGCTGTTGCGCTCTATCATGCCGACTAAACGCTGCTCATCATCAACCACGGGATAGCTGCGATAACTTTGACCGTCACCGAAAAATTGTTCCAGAGTGGCTGCGATAGTCAGTTGCGCAGGAATGGCAGTAACGGCATTGCTCATCACTTCATCGACATGCTGACGCTCTAACGGATCGACGCCGTATTCACGATAAATATGGTAACCGCGTCGCGAGATTTTCTCGGTCATGATGGAACGACGCATGGTCAGCACGGTAAAACCGTAAGCCACACCTGTGGTCAGAATCAGCGGCAGCATGGCGTTCGCATCGTGAGTCAATCCAAACGCGAATACGGCGGCTGTCAACGGCGCACCCAACACACCGGCCAATACCGCAGCCATACATACCAGCGGCCACAGATTTGCATCACCGCCCGGCAGCCACGGTGCCAGCACTGTGCCCAATCCGGCACCGATAATTAATAACGGTGCCAATACCCCGCCGGAGGTTCCTGAACCCAGCGCAATAACCCACATCACCGATTTAGCCAACAATAATCCCAGTGCGACTTCCAGAACGATACGATGATTCAGCAAATCGCCGATCACATCGTAACCGACACCCAATGCGCGCGGTTCAAAATAGCCACCTATTCCAACCACTATGCCGCCCAGTGCCGGCCACCACATCCAGTGTATCGGCAGGCGGTGAAAACCATCTTCAACTTTGTACAGTGCCGTCGACATCAACGCCGACAACGCACCACCCAATACACCTGCGATTAAACAGGAAAACAGGGCGCTAAATCCAAACGGCTCGGTGTGCAGAGGAAACAGCGGACCGGCATCCAACAATAGTGGCCGGGTGAATCCGGCGACCGAACAGGCCACGATTACCGGCAGCAGGCTGCGTGGACGCAATTCAAATAACAGCAATTCAACCGCCAGCAATATCGCCGCAATGGGCGTGCCAAATACCGCCGTCATACCGGCAGTCGCACCGGCCACCAGCAAGGTTTTACGCTCGGCGGCAGTGAGATGAAAAAGTTGCGCTACCAACGAACCGATAGCACCGCCGGTCATGATGATAGGACCTTCCGCACCGAACGGTCCGCCACTGCCGATCACGATACCGGACGACAGCGGTTTAAGGATGGCGACTTTGGCCGACATTTTACTTTTACCAAACAGGATCGCCTCGATCGCTTCAGGTATGCCGTGACCGCGAATTTTTTCTGTGCCGAAACGGGCGATAAGGCCCACGATCAAGCCGCCGATTATCGGCAGACAGATCACCCACAGACCCAGCTGATTTTCAGCCAGATCGCGATGTGCGAACGACAGGGTCTGAAAGAAAAACAGATTAGTAAACATCCGGATTAAATTCAGCAGGAGCCAGGCCGCCAAGGTACCGAACGCGCCGATAAAGATGGCGATGCCGGAAATTTTTAACAAACGTGGATCACCCAGGAAATCACGCTTGTGTTGTTGCAGATCAGAAGACATAGATTGAGTTATTTATTGATGGTGGGAAGATTAAAAATATCCGAAAAGGTGGCAAGCTCGGCGCGGTGCATTTCAGCGAGTTTCGCCAGACAGCGTTCGCCGGCCGGCAGCAAATGAATATTGACCTGACGACGATCAATCTCGCTGGGACGACGCTCAATTAACTGAAGTTTTTCGCAACGTGACACTAGCGCAACGACGCTGTGATGCTGCGATTGCAGCCGTTCAGCCAACTCGCCGATATTCGCCCATTCGCGCCCAGGTACGCCCTTGACATGCAGCAGTAATAAATATTGCTGGGGCGTGACACCTTCATTTTGTGCGGCGTCTTCACTAAATCGTAGAAATTTCCTAAGTTGATAACGAAACTCTGACAGAGCTTCGAAGTCCTGTTTAGATATGGCGCGTGATGGAGGCTTCATTGATAAGAGGTATTGCGCAGAGTGGTTGCAAAAACAGGAATATATCATATTACGATATATTTAGTCCGGCAGCCTGTCGGACTTGAGCCTGGTCAGCGCAAAAAAAATTCCCCGCTTGTGGCGGGGAATTTAATTTTTGGTCAGCTTATTTAAAGCTTATGTTCAAATTGGCTTCAACTTAGTTTCAACATCCTTTCATCCTATGAGTGATAAGCCGATTCACCATGACTGGAAATATCAAGCCCTTCACGTTCCTCTTCTTCTGGTACGCGCAATCCAATCAGCAGATCGGCCAGCTTAAAGGCGATAACAGAAACTACAGCAGACCAGATGATCGTCATGCCAACTGCTTCGGCCTGAATTTTGACCTGATCAAAAATAACATAAGGATCGGCCGACATTTTATTGGCAACGTAATCCATGAGGCCCTGTCCGCCCAGTTTAGGAGCAGCGAATACACCGGTCAGCAACGCACCCAGGATACCGCCCACACCATGCACGCCGAACACATCCAGTGAGTCGTCAGCGCCGATCAGTTTTTTCAGGCCACTGACACCCCACAAGCAGATTACGCCGGCCAACAGACCAATCACCAGCGCGCCCATCGGACCAACAAAACCGCAGGCTGGAGTAATTGCCACCAATCCGGCAACCGCACCGGAAGCGCCACCCAACATCGACGGTTTGCCTTTCAACAGCCATTCGCCAAACACCCACGACATCGAAGCAGCAGCCGTAGCCAACAAGGTATTGATGAATGCCAGCGCTGCGACATCACCCGCTTCCAGAGCCGAACCGGCATTAAATCCAAACCAGCCCACCCATAACAGCGAAGCACCGATCATGGTCATCGTCAGTGAATGTGGCGCCATGGATTCTTTACCGTAGCCGACACGCTTGCCGATCATGAACGCGCCGACCAGACCTGCCACCGCAGCGTTAATATGTACCACCGTGCCGCCGGCAAAATCAAGCGCACCGCGTTGCTGGAGGAAGCCGCCTTTAACCAGTTCTGCAGCAGCACTGCTGGCATCTTTGATAGCATCCGGACCGGTCCAGAACCACACCATATGCGCGATCGGCAAATAGCTGAAGGTGAACCAGAGTACGATAAACAGCAACACTGCGGAAAAACGCGCACGTTCGGCAAATGCACCGATAATCAGTCCGCAGGTGATCGCAGCGAAGGTCGCCTGAAACGCCACATACACAAATTCAGGAATCACAACACCCTTGCTGAAGGTCGCTGCGGTACTGAACGTTGCTTTGACCGGGTCCCAGATTCCGTTCAGGAACAGACGGTCGAATGATCCTATGTATGCATTGCCTTCGGTGAATGCGAGCGAATAACCGTACAGACACCACAGCACGATAATCACGGCAAAGATCATAAAGACCTGCATCAGGATGGACAGCATGTTTTTGCTGCGTACCAGTCCGCCGTAAAACAGTGCCAGTCCCGGTATCGTCATTAATATAACCAGCGCCGTAGATACCATCATCCACGCGGTATCGCCTTTATTGGCGACTTCAACGACGGCGGCAGCCGGTGCCGCTTCTGCTGCAGGTGCAGCCGCAGCAACGGGTGTGGCAACAGCCGCAGCAGGAGCAGCCGTGACGGTTGCAGCGCTCGAAGTCGCTGCAGATGCAGTTGCAGCTGCAGATACAGGGCTCGCTTTCGCATCAACCGGTGCATCGGCAGCGAAGACCGTCACATTGATTGCCAACAGCATCAACGATGCCGCGACCAACTTGGTAAAATTATTTTTCATCGATTTTCCTTAAAGTTTTTCTTAGATTGCGGCACTGTCGGTCTCGCCTGTGCGGATACGTACGACATGTTCCAAGTCATAGACGAAAATTTTTCCATCGCCGATTTTCCCGGTACGCGCCGCATTCACAATCGCATCTATCGCACTGTCAAGAATCTGGTCATCAACCGCTACTTCCAGTTTTGTTTTAGGTAAAAAGTCGACCAGATATTCAGCACCGCGATAAATTTCGGTGTGACCTTTCTGACGCCCGAAGCCCTTGACTTCAGTAACCGTAATACCCTGAACACCCAACACGGAAAGTGCTTCCCGTACTTCATCCAATTTGAATGGTTTGATGATTGCTGAAATCAGTTTCATGATTGCCTCATTAAAAAGTTTTTGTGCCAGACAGCACCACGCTGGTTTTCCCTGTGAAATCGCCGTTAGGCATGACGTACAGCGTCTTGTTGGCATTGGTGCCAACCACGCCGAGCGTAAACGACACGCCGACAAAATCTTTGCTCACGCCGACTTTCCAGTCCGTATAGGACAGGTCGCCGGTATTTTTAACGGTCTGATGACCTACATGCAGACCGAGAGCGTAGCCTTCGGTGATGTCGATACTCGTCCATATATCCACATAGCTGCTGCCCTTGCTGTTTGCAATACCAAACAGGTTGGTGAGCGACTGCGAATATTTGACGTTCAATAACTGATAGGTAAGTTGGCCGTATAACTCAGTTGTATTGGCATCGACCAGACCCGGAATGCTGCCCAGGCCGTTAGACGGATATTCGTACTGCAATACGCCGACGTCATAAGTGAAATCGGTAGCGATCTCGCCGCGCTTACCTGCATACAGATCCCATTCGACGTTACCGCTCCCGCCAACATCGCTAATCCATTTGATCGACGACAGCCAGGTACCTGCATACAGTCCGGTTGGATTATTGGTGTAGTCCGCACCTCCCTGCAAGGCGGGATCCAGATTCGACTGCGAGATACCGCGATAGCGATAGTCTGTAGTTGCGCCAATATTGAAACTCAAGTCATTGTCCGGTTTTGGATCGTCGGCAAACGCAGTACCAGAGATAAATAAGGCCGCGAGCGCTACAACTAATAATCTTTTTTTCATAATGGATCTTTCAGGTGAAGTAGAGTCAGTTTGTGGAATGTAGGTACTACCACTTAGCTAAGGCAAAACTCGTGCCACCCATACGATGCATGGAAATTCCACTGGGTGCTGGCAATACCAGTATATGAAAAGTGGGCTAACCAGAAACTGCCGGCAGGTCTGCACTGATTTGGACTATTCGTTCATTTCTATGCGTGCACCTATTTTTTCGCACCAATAAAGTGCTAATGCGTCACCGAGCGCCGGAAGAAATCATTGCCGGCAGAGCGAACGGACTAAAAATAAGATCAGTGAGGAGTTGGAAGAGACGGGGAGCAAGCAGAAGGAAAGCGCAAAGAAGTTAAAGCAGCAATCATAGTCAAGCACGGGGCAGGAACTGAGGTGCACGCGAATTACCATGCGTGCACCGCTTGACAGTACTTATATAAGTATCGGATCAGCGATACAAATTAATTTCATCGCGCGTGTGCAGTGCGACCCGGCGTGCGGCCTGGCTGAAGTTTTCACCATCAACTGGTTTAGCAAACAAAATCGCCCGCGATGAATTGATCATCATGCCGCCATCTGCAGTTTTACCGGCGGCTACGGTCGCAGCGATGTCGCCGCCCTGCGCGCCGATGCCCGGCACCAGCAACGGCATGGCGCCCACGATCTGGCGTACCTTTTGTATCTCTTCCGGAAAAGTGGCACCGACCACCAGACTGCATTGACCGTTGCGGTTCCATTTATTAGCGACCAGATCGGCCACATGCTGGTAGAGCGGACGTCCATTCACTTGCAGGAACTGCAGATCCGAGCCACCGGCGTTCGAAGTGCGGCATAACACGATGCAGCCCTTGTCCTGCCATTTCAAATACGGTTCAACCGAATCAAAGCCCATATACGGATTAACAGTCACCGCGTCTGCGCCATAACGCTCAAACGCTTCTCTGGCGTATTGCTCGGCAGTGGCACCGATATCGCCGCGTTTCGCATCCAGAATAATAGGCAACTGCGGGTAGTTATCGCGCAAATAGGCGCAAATCTGTTCCAGCTGAGGCTCAGCACGTAGCGCGGAAAAATACGCGATCTGCGGTTTGAAGGCACAAGCCAGATCAGCGGTCGCATCGATGATGGCGCGGCAGAATTCAAAAATACCGTCGGGCTGAGTTTGAAACTGCGCTGGCAGTTTGGTCAGATCGGGATCCAATCCCACGCACAGCAACGAATTATTTTTTTGCCACGCCTGGGTAAGTTTGGAGATATAAGATGTTGTCACAATAAAGATCCAGATGAAAAAAGACTTGGTTTTATTTTAAAACGGTACATTGGCATTTCATTTTAATTCAAAAATGAGCGACAAATCCACAACGCCGTCGCGCATCGGCGGGCACCAGAAATAGCTACCGGTCTGTGGCTGGCTAAAGCTGAACAATCCATCCACGATACCATCTTCGGCACCGGACATAAGCTTTAATTGCACCTCGAATGCATCCAGCGTTTTGCCGAATGCCACGAAATAAAATCCGGAACGTGCGCCCTGCGACCACGGCATGGAGCGACGCAATACAAAGGCTTCTGGCTCAAAACTTTCCTGCGCGGTGCGTTTGACGTGTGCCGACTCCGGCGCATCATCCATTTCTTCGTTGTCGCTGATACGCCTGCCGATGGCATTGTCCTGCTGCGCGGTACTCATGGCTTTAAATTGATCCCAGCGATGCAGCCATTGTTGTACGGCGACGAAACTGCCGCCATCCTGACCTGGACCCTGCTGCTGCACTATTGCTGCGTCGATCGCCGCCTGATCATGGGGATTTTCCGTGCCGTCCACGTAACCGGTTAAATCGCGGCCGTTATCAAATTTGAAGGCATCGACACAGGAGCTCAACGCGAACGCGCCGGACAACGCATCGACTACGCGCTGCGTTTGCTTGACCAAATCACCGCGCTGCGATTCGCGCAACCAGATCCAGATTGCATCGTTATTGACCGGCAGCGCAACTTTAGCTTCCGGAAAAACCGGGAAGTCGCGCAGATTGCCGACCGTTTTTCCCAACGCCGTCACTGTGCCCAGACCTATGCCTATGACGACTTTATTCCCGTCGATTAGCGGTGCAAGCGCCTGGAGCGCCTGCCGAATTTTCGTCACTGCGTCGGCACCTGCACGCAAATTAAAAGTCAGGTAATTGGCATGCGGCGGTATTGCTGCCAATATTCCAGCCTGGATTTGAGTAAGTAGTTTAGTCACACTATCCTCGCAGTGATCAGTTTCTCAGTAACAGGTTAATCTCATGGCCTAATTCTGCCACCGTGTCGACGACGCGATAGGCGCCATCAAAAGGATAATCGAACATCATTTTATTCCGCAATACGATGCATGGAATACCGGCAGCTTTGGCTGCCTGCAAACCACGCGGCGAATCTTCTATCACCAGACATTGCGATGCAGGTAATGCGATCTTGTCCAGTCCCAGCAAATACGGCTCCGGCGAAGGCTTGCTGGTGCCAACCATGTCCTCCGTAATCACAAAACGAAAATGCCGCAAGAAATCAAGCCGACCGTGAATCAAATTAAAATGCTCGCTCTTGGATGAGGTCACAATACCCATAGCCGCTTTGCTCGCCAGCCCACCCAGGAGTTCCCCGATGCCAGGAATTGCCAGTTGCCGATTGTTCTGTAAATACTGCGTATAAAACTGGTCGCGCTGCTGCCGATATTGGTGTATCTGTTCTTGCGTCAGATCGGGCAACAAATGCCAGGCGCCGCAATTATCGGTCAGATACCAGTCGAAAAAATGCTGCTCGGTGAGGTCAATCCCAAACTGCGCAAACAAGTCCCGATTCGCCTGGTAGAAAAATTTTTCGGTGTCGACTAATACGCCATCGTTATCCCACAAAATACCCTTAATCATACGCATTACCCATGTTCATAAATCCATTGCAATAATTCATCCTGGGCACCTTCTGTTTGCTGCGCGTTTTTATGGTTCACAAAACACACCACTACATAGCGCCTGCCCGACGCGGCCAGCACATAGCCGGCAACATTACGCACGCCTTCCAGTCCGCCGCTTTTGATATGTGCGTTGCCTGCTACTGGCAGATTGAGTGCGCGTTTTTTCATGGTGCCATCCACTCCGAGTATCGGCATTGATGATATAAACTCGGGCATGACGCGTGAAGCAAAGGCATGATTCAACATCTGCCCCATTTGCGCAGCGCTGATATGTTCGCTGCGCGACAAGCCGCTGCCGTTTTCCAGCTGCAGTCCGTCGGTTGCGATACCCAGACGCGCAAACCAGTGCTGCACCAGTTGCGCTGCACGCTGTGGATTGGCGGGTGATTGCGATGTCTCTCTATCCATGGTCAGCCAAACCAGACGCGTCATCACATTGTTGCTGTATTTATCCATTGCACGCAGGATATCGGGCAAGGGTTCCGATTCCAATGTCGTAATGAGTGTCGCGCCGGCCGGTACCACCCCTGTCTGCATGCTGCCGCTAAATTGACCACCCAGTTCTTTCCACAATGCGCGAAACAATGCGCCGTCGTAGTCGGCATGCGTCAGCGGGTAGGGTTGCAATAACCAGCTGTTATCGCCACAGCTCTTGGCATAAGTGCCGGTTAAATATAAATTAATCTGTTGATCGACGACGCTGAAAATCGGCGTTAATTGCTTGCGCCAATCCCCGCATGCGCCGCTCGTATAACTCACCTGGACACTACTTTGAAATGCAAGCGGCGTCAGCGCTTCAACCCGCAAGCCGCTGGCATCAGGATGCAGCTGCAAATTCAGCACATTGAAATTGACCAGCAGTGCATCGGGCCCGACGTTATAGGGACGAGTCGGGTCGCCGTCGAAATCGGCCGCATCGAAATGCTGTGGCTCCATCCATGTATTGTCGATAATCAGGTTACCCTGAATCTCGCGTATGCCCTTGGCGCGGATCTGACGCAACAGCATCCAGAAATTTTCCAGTACCAGATGCGGGTCCCCGCCGCCCTGTAAAATCAGATCGCCAACCAGCACATCACCCTCCAGATGTCCGGTCATGTACACGGAGGTTTTCCAGGTATAGGCCGGGCCGAGAATATCCAGCGCGGCATAGCTGGTAACAAGTTTGATAGTCGAAGCTGGCTGCATGGGCGCGTCGGCCTGCCAGTTGATCAGCGGCGCTGATATCCCTGTTGTTTGCGTGGGAGCGGTGATTTCTTGCACATACACTCCCAGTGCTTCGGGTGGCACGTGCACTTTTTGCAGAGATTGGACCACACCTGCCGGTAGATTTTGCGCTTGCAACGATACGGAAACAAGCGCCGCACATGACAGGAGTAACCTGGCAAAAAATAACCGGCTTGGCACGATCAGGCTTTTGGCAATGTCACGCCAACCTGACCCTGATATTTTCCATTGCGGTCTTTGTACGACATTTCACAGACTTCATCGCTTTCAAAGAACAAGACCTGCGCGCAGCCTTCGCCGGCATAAATTTTGGCGGGCAGCGGTGTGGTATTGGAGAACTCCAGTGTCACATACCCTTCCCACTCAGGTTCGAATGGGGTGACGTTAACAATAATGCCGCAACGCGCATAAGTCGATTTACCCAGGCAGATCGTCAACACGTTGCGCGGAATCCGGAAATACTCCATGGTGCGGGCCAGCGCGAAGGAGTTCGGCGGAATGATGCAGACGTCACCCTGAAAATCGACAAACGATTTTTCGTCGAAATTTTTCGGATCGACGATGGTGCTGTTGATATTGGTAAAAATCTTAAATTCGTTGGCACAGCGTATATCGTAACCGTACGAGGAAGTACCGTAACTGACGATCTTCTGGCCGTCCTGCATGCGAACCTGACCCGGCTCAAACGGTTCTATCATCTTGGTTGATTCCGCCATGCGGCGTATCCATGCGTCTGATTTTATGCTCATGATCTATTCCAACCTGTTCAAAATTTTTTGCGATATTTTACGTGAACTTATTTGCCTGAACTTATTTGCGTAACTTATTCATTCTTTTCCTGAATCGGTAAAGATGGTGTCCCTGCCCTGTTCACCGACTTCGGTATCGGTCACCTTGCCCTGGCCTAACAAGACCGGCGGCACATAATTGGCCAATAAAATTTCGCGGCTTTGCGGCGTTTCCAGACTGACCCTGCCCAATGCGCCGCTGCGATAATCCAGCAGCAAAGTATGTGCAGCCTTTTCAAAATCCCATTCGCCGCCTTTTAGACGATAGCCGCGCTTTTTTGCCACGCCTTCTATCACATCGACCGCGTCGATACCTGTTACGTTCATGCCATAGCGATTCACCAGAAACTGCGGGTAGCCTTTTAATACCAGCTCGGCCAGAAACGTGGCGACTTCTTCTTCAATCAGCGCATTCACGCCCACTGCATGACTGGCGGCCAGCATCAGACCATCGGTAGGGTGAGCGATCTTGGGCCACAGCATGCCGGGTGTATCGACCAGTATCATGTTTTTACCGAGGTACAGACGCTGCTGCACTTTGGTCACTGCCGGCTCATCACCGACTGGCGCAACACGCTTTTTCAGCAGCGCATTCATCAACGTCGATTTACCGACATTGGGTATGCCCATAATCATCATGCGTAACGGTTTGGTTGGCACAGCGCGGTGCGGCGCCAGCGCCTGACAGAAGCCGGGAACCTTGGCGACATCGGAAGGCTTTTTGCAGCTGAGTGCTACTGCCTTGACCCCTTTTTGGGCGTTATAAAACGCTAGCCATGCAGCGGTGGCATCAGGATCGGCGAGATCGCTTTTATTCAGAATTTTAAGACAGGGGCGCTGACGAAAATTGCGCAACTGTTCGACCATAGGATTGCAGCTGGCCTGCGGGATACGCGCATCGAGTACTTCGATGACCAGATCGGTATTCTCCATGGTTTCCGCCGCCTTCTTGCGGGCGGCATTCATGTGACCGGGGAACCATTGTATGGACATGCTATTCACTTGCAAAAAATCAAACCGCTATTGTACGGATTTATGTCTGGATCGACGACCAAGTTTGGTTTAAAGCGGGGAAAAAAGGGATATTTGCGGAAAAAAGCGTTTGAATTATTAGTGAAATTGCACTTTTTCGTAAAAGTGTGTGGTAGGTTGGGCTGCAGCCCAACACTCCACGCCAAAACTACCAGGCACAATCAATTTAAAGAATGTTGGGCTGATGCAGCGTAGCCCAACCTATGGGGCGGCCGTCTGTTCAAAGAGCGTTGGGCTGATGAAGCGTAGCCCAACCTACCAGGTGATTGTCTGCTTGAGGGACGTTGGGCTGGTGAGGCGTAGCCCAACCTACGAACTTACCTGGTTCCGGTTACTTCCAGATCTACACGTCGATCCGGTTGCAGACAGGCGATTAATGCCTTGGTTTTTTTGGTACCGACACACTCGCCAGGCTTGGTAACCGGATCATTGCCATCGACACCGACCGCATCAATTTTAGCGCCATCAATACCGGCAGAATCGATCAGATATTTTTTAACTGTCTCGGCACGCCGGGTCGACAAAATCATATTGTCGGCATGTGAACCGATGCGATCCGTGTGACCGGTCACGGTGATGTGGCTATAGCTGGTGCTTTTCAGATTGGCGGAAAAATCATCGATGGCCAGCTTCCCACTTGGTTTGATATCAGCCTTGTTGAAATCAAATAAGGAATCTGCGGAAAAACTCACCTTAACCGGCGCTGGAGGCGGTGGCGGAGCTGCGGGAACAGTGATTACTTCGACCACTTTCTCTACAACTACCGGAGGCGGCGGTGGAGGTGCCTCCGCTACCGCGTGCATCTGGGTTTTCTCGCCGAATCGATACACCAATCCAACTGAGAGCTGATCAATATCGCCGCGGTTGCCGATCGCATCATCAACCCGATAACGTTCGATTTCCAGACGCGTTGCAAGTGAAGGAGTGAGGCGATATTGCACACCCAGACCTAACTTGTAATTCACATCTCTTCTGCTCGGATCCGGATCGGTAATAGTGATAGGGCCGGTGGCGCTGAAACTGTCTTTCGCCTCCGAGTAGTTCGCGCCTACACGACCAAAAACGGACAGATTTTCAGTGATCGGCAAGAAGCCGAGCACGTCAAGATTGATACCTCTGAGCGAGATATCGCCATTGACTGTCCCGGCCGGGACAGTGATGGCGTTGTAGCCGAATCTGCCCAGGTCAAAATAGCCGCCTTCAATCGCAAAGTAGTCATTGAACTGATAGCCGCCGACTACTTTAAAGCCGGTATCCAGATCGCGATCGTAAATACTGCTCATTGCCGCGCCATCTGCCTCAATGCCATTGCGAATACCAGTATTATCTATTTTCGCGTGGGATCTTCCGATGTCTGCACCGAAATACCATGCGGCCGAGTTTTGTAATGGATCTGAATCCGCGGCACTTTGCGCGAAGGCGCAAGGTGCGACCAAGGTGGCTAACACCATCAGACTCAGCGTAGTTCGTAAATTGTTCATGTTCTGCTCCCAAATATTTTAAGTTGACCGTCGAGATTTATGGCGCAGGCACATTCACAACCGTGTTGACCACAGTTACCGATGCGCCGAGCGATAACGCTCTACCGTTTAAAGTGACGATGGCGACATTGCCGGCAGTTGAAATCGACACACCTGCTTGAGAAATAATCGTTCCAACCATAGTACCGCCACCACCTTCGTTAATCGTCGCAGCACTGCCAACCTGCCAGAACACGTTCTTGGCTTGCGCACCGTTAGCCAGAATAATGCTGGCCGGCGCTGCTGCACCTGGTCCACCGACTGTCAGCGTGGTCGCCATTTGGAACACAAAGATGGCATTCGCATTACCTTGTGCATCCAGAGTCAGATTACCGCCCTGAATCATGAACGAGCCCGATGCTGCGGTATAGTCGCCAGGCGTCAGCGTCAGCCCAGCCAGATTGCCGGCGCCGGGATTAGGACCGGACGGCATGGCGACGAGCTGGTTATAGGCGGTTAAGGTATCTGCACGGGCAGCCGATGCAGCTGCTGCGGTGACTGCGGTACCTTCGCTAGGACATCCGACTGTCGGAGGCGGCGCTGAAGTAAAGATCAGGCCATTGACAGTACCGATGTTTAACGGCGTTTGCGTGTAGATGCAATCCACGCCGGTATCATGAAAACCGGTAACCAGCGTTGAGACGGCGGTAGTACCGATATTACCGTTAATGATGGTTTCAGTTCCCTGATTGGTCATACCTGCACCGCCACCAAATTCACCGAAGGTCGATGCGGTCCCAAGAGCGATTACCGGAGGAACTGCACAACTTGTCGCAGTAAAATTCCAGGTGTAATTGGCGAGCATGTCATTGCCCGGATTGGCCAGATCCGCAACACCATTCACACCGCCCATTATCGTGGCCGTATAAGTCACACCGGCAATCAGCGCAGTGGGTGTAAAGGTTGCGATGGTTCCTGTCGCTGCATCGAGCACTACCGAGGTGGCTACCACCGGCGCAAAGCCTGGCGCCGGACCGGTAATCGTAAATGTCGCGGTATTAATTCTGGTTGGATTCATCTGCAGTCCGGACGGCACACTGAATTGCGCGTTGATGCCCGCATCGGTACACACGTTGGCTGCATTGGGTGATGGATTGGTAGACAGTACTGAAACGTTTGCAGCCGGCGTGGCGGCAACGGTAGTAAACGTCCACACGTAGCTGCTGGCAGCCGGCAATGGAGCCTGATTTCCACCCAGGGCATTGCCAGACAAGTCTGTCGCGGCCGAGCTGATTGTGGCGGTATACACGCTGCCTGCAACCAGTGCCGTGGCTGGAGAGAACACTGCTGTTCTGCTGCCGACCACATAACTCACATTACCGGCAGGTGCAACGCACGGTGAAGTACAGGTCAGTGTAAAACTGGCGGTGTTAATTGTTGCAGGCGCCATGTTTTCACTGAACGTCGCAGTTATTGCGGAATTCACCGGAATGGTCGAACCGGGATTAACCGTCGCTGGAACGGTGCTGATCACATCAGGTCGGGTCACGGACGCTACAAGTCCGGTCGTAAACGTCCAGACGTAGGGGCTCGTCAAAACAACTCCGGTGGCAAGACTGGTGACACCGGTTACCGTTGCGGTATAGAGAGTACTTGGTGTCAGCAATGTGCCGGCAGGAAGCGTCAATGAGGCGATCGTTCCGGTCGTATCCAAAGTGACCACACCGCTTGAGCTCACGCACGGCGAGCTACAGGTCAATATAAAACTTGCCGCACCGGTTACCGGGGCGACAGGAGTGCTGAAAGTGGCAGTGATAATATCGTTATTCAGTGATACGCCGCTGGCCTTGTTGGCAGGCGCAACCGAAGTGACGGTTGGTCCGGATGAAGTGCCGGTGCCGGTACCTGAGCTTTGGGTTGTCGTGCCAGCGCCTAAACCAAGTATGGGCGTTTGTCCGCCACCGCCGCCGCTACAGGCTGACAGCAAGACACTCACTAGCAGCGCGCCGAACCAGGGTATGATCCTGGCGGTTTTATTAAAGCATTTCATTTTGTTCCCCTGATATTGTTGAAATTATTGTTGCGATTGACACCATTACCCACAACGCTACCAACCGTGATTGGAAACATTTGCGCAAGTATTGACCATCGGTGTAGGGGCTTTCTGTGCGGTGCTGCACATAGTGGTGGCTAAATTTATCTACATGACATTTGTCATCTCAAATTGCTGACATTTGCTTCTTAAGTTCGCATCTGGTTTGCCGCAAACTGTGTTCCATCAACAAAGCACCCCCTTTAACCAGAACGCAATCAATCAAGGAGCAACAACATGGCACAACTACTCAGTGGCATTCCTGCATGGGTTTTCCTAGTATTTTTCGGTTTGATGTATCGCGGCTACCTGCAGACCAAAACCAGAACAGTAAGCCGTACCGGCATCATCGTCATCCCGTTGATCATGCTGTCCCTGTCGTTACACGGGGTCATGCAGACCTCAAACTCACTGCTCTTTGCCATGATTGCCTGGCTGGTCGGATTAGGTCTGGCATTTTCCATCAATGCACAATTTCAACACGGATCAGGTGTGGTGCTGCATGAAGATCGTCAGCACTACATCGTGCCGGGCAGCTGGGTTCCGATGATGCTGTTCATGAGCATATTTTTCGCAAAGTTTTGTTTCGGTTTTCTGGTGGGAGGACATTTCGTTAATCCCGACGATATCAGCTTCATCGTCATCAGCACCTGTATTTCCGGATTAATCAGCGGCACCTTTGCGGCACGTGCATTACAGATTTTTCAGGCAGGTGCCAGCAATCTGGCTTTCACCCCTTCACTCAAGGACGCATAATGGCTGGATTTGCATACGGAGGCGTATCTGCTGCGGCACATTCATCCACGTCTGATACGCCGGGCAAGCGCAATTTATGCGCTGAATGCTCAAAGCTGGCTTAAAATGATTCGCTTGAAAATTACGGGGAATATCGTGCCACCAATCAAACGCCTGATCAGCGCAAGCTGGATTCCTGAGCATCAGAGCAAATCAATCTATGCCTGGCTGTTTATGTTGATATTTTTCTTCCTGAAATATATCGACGTTGACGGAGCAAAATTCAATGTGACTGAATTCTCGCTGGCGATACTATCCACCCTGATATTTCTCGCGCTGTACTTTGCCAGCTATTGGGTCAAAAACACCTGGGCCATCGTCATCGCGTTTGGCATTTTTGCACTGGGCTTGATCTGGGCGCCTTTCAATAGCGGCGCATCGGTATTCATCGTCTTTTCCGCGGCAGCGTGCGCCGCTATTCAACCGGCCAAACGGGCTTACAGAGTTCTGGGTTACATTCTGGTTTCACTGGTTGCCGATGCATACGTGTTCAAATTATCCTGGGATTTTTTGGCGCCGACACTCATCGTTTCGATCGCCATCGGTTTTGCCACAATTATGCAATCCACCCTGCGGCGCTCCCGTGAAAAATTAATCCGCTCGCAGGAAGAAGTCGCTCATTTGGCCACCATCGCAGAACGTGAACGGATTTCACGCGATCTGCATGACCTGCTCGGGCACACCTTATCGCTGATTACGATTAAGGCAGAACTGGCCGGAAAATTATTGGATCGAGATCTGCAGGCATGCAGGCAGGAGATCAGCGATATTGAAAAAACTGCGCGCAATGCGTTAAGCGAAGTGCGTTCTGCCGTAACCGGTTATCGGCAAGTCGGATTCACGCAAGAACTGGCCAATGCCGCGAGCTGTTTAAGTGCAGCCAATATTATGCTCACTACGCAGATCGACGATGTGCGACTGTCCGCTACGGCAGAAAATATCTTCTCGTTAGCGCTACGCGAAGCCATTACCAATGTCGCGCGTCATTCAGATGCCAACCGGTGCGACATTCAGTTAGGCATCGATGGCAATTGGATCGTATTAAAAATTAAAGATAATGGCACCAAGCTGGACGATAACACCGAGGTTACGCCGGGCAATGGTCTGGTCGGTATGCGTGAACGGGTCGCCGGTATCGGTGGAAAAATTATTCTGGAAGTCAAACACGGCTTGTCGTTGCAAATACAACTGCCGAACGATAACAACAAAAATCAGCAAAGGGCGTTGGCATGATACGAGTTTTAATTGCGGAAGATCAGGGGCTGGTACTGGGTGCATTGGCGGCCCTGTTAAAACTGGAAGATGATCTGGATATAGTCGGCGTGGCGCATAACGGCGAAGAGGCATATGCCCTGGCTAAAACTTTGCAGCCGGATATCATCATGACCGACATAGAGATGCCCTTAATGACCGGCCTTGAATTGGCAACCGTGTTGCATGAACAGGGGTACACCTGCAAAATCCTGATCGTCACCACCTTTGCCCGCACCGGTTTTTTACGCCGCGCATTAAAGGCTGGCGTACGCGGCTATCTGCTCAAAGACGCGCCATCGGAAACCCTGGCTACGGCGATACGCACCATCCATCAGGGCGGCAAGGTCATCGCGCCGGAACTGGCGATGGAAAGTTGGAGTGGCGCGGAAGATCCCTTGAATGAACGCGAACGACAGGTGTTGCGTCTGGCCGGTGAAGGCCGGCAAAGCAATGAGATCGCAAAATTAATTCATTTATCGGAAGGCACAGTGCGAAATTATTTGTCGGAAGCGATCAGCAAATTAAATGCCAAAAATCGGGTTGAAGCGTATCGGCTGGCGCGCGAAGCAGGCTGGCTTTAAGGCAGATGACGTGGAAGTCGTAGGTTGGGCTACGCTTCATCAGCCCAACGTTCTTTGAATTGTCTGTGTCTGGTAGCCGTAGGTTGGGCTACGCTTTACCAGCCCAACGTTCTTTGATTCGCAGGAATTTTTAAAAAACTGTATTCGGTAAATTTTTTTTTGTGCGTTGGGCACAGAACGTTGGGCTGATGAAGCGTAGCCCAACCTACGAAACGCGGCACAACGGAACGCGGCACTACGAAGCGTAGCCCAACCTACAAATTATTTACGCTGCGGCAGCATGCGCGTTAACGTATTATCGCGCTGAAAATAATGGTGGAATAACGCAGCGGCAGCGTGGAGCGCAATCAGATAGTACGCCGTGTTGCCGACCAGTCCGTGGATGTCAAAAATATTTTCAGCCAGATCCTTATTGGTATCTAAAAAAACCGGCAGCGCGATTCCAAAAAAATAAGTGGTTTTGCCAGCCAATGTGCGTCCGACATAGCCGGCAATCGGCATCACAAACATAATCAGATATAACGCCACATGCATGGCCTTGGCTCCCAGATACTGCACACGTGACGGTGCAGGTTTGATCTCTGGCTCGGGCGCCATAAACTTCAATACCAGCCGTATACACACCAGAATAAAAACAGTGATGCCCAATTCGAAATGCAGGTTCATCAGGTTCCTGCGCATGTCACTACCTTTAGGATAGCTGTCATGAAACTCTATACTGGCAAACACCGCCGCCATCACCAACAACATAAGCCAGTGCAGCGCAATCGACAGAGATCCGTAGCGTTCTTTGGTGTTCAGGTAGGCCATGCAGCTTCTCCAGTATTGGGATGTGAAATATAAGTTATTAATCGTGAACCGGAGAATTCTATCTAATAGACACAAAGAATAGCCAGCTATTTTTACATCATTTTGTATATATACTGTTTATTTAATCGACACCAAAAAAAGCCGTTACGCCTAGAATGCAGACTATAACTATCGTTTAGGGAAGCCCATGTTTTCAAAACTGCACGACGCTGCAAAACAGCTCAATCAAATCATCGTAGGCAAACCGGTACAAATCAGACAGGCTCTGGTGTGTATTTTGGCAGGCGGTCATTTGTTAATAGAAGATATTCCGGGCGTTGGCAAAACCACATTGGCGCATGCTTTGGCGATCACCCTGGGTATGCGGATGAACCGGCTGCAGTTTACCAGCGACCTGATGCCGGCCGATGTGATCGGCATTTCGATTTATGAGCGTGAAAAAAACAGTTTTATGTTTCACCCCGGCCCGATTTTTACCCAGGTTTTGCTGGCCGATGAAATTAATCGCGCCACCCCGAAAACCCAATCCGCGTTGCTCGAAGCGATGGAAGAACACCAGGTCACGGCAGAAGGCACCACCCACGCCTTGCCCGAACCTTTTTTTGTATTGGCGACGCAAAATCCGCTGCACCAGGTCGGTACATTCCCGCTGCCCGAATCGCAACTCGACCGTTTTCTGATGTGCATCTCGCTGGGCTATCCGGACGCCGCAGCTGAGCGTGCCTTATTGATGGGCGACGATCGCCGCACCATGCTGCATCAACTGCCGCAACTGCTCGAAGCCCATGAGCTGATCGCAGCGCAGCAGGCGATCAAGAAAATTCATTGCTCACCTGCCTTGCTGGATTATTTGCAAAAACTGCTGCAGGAAACGCGCAGCAACGGCTTGTTCAGTGCCGGCTTAAGTCCGCGCGCCGGCATTGCGTTATTGCAGGCTGCGCGTGCCTGGGCTGCATTGGAAGGACGCGACCATGTCATTCCTGAAGATGTGCAGGCGGTGTTTATTTCGGTGGCAGCGCACCGTCTGCATCCATTGGCATCCACTTCAGGAAATTCATTATCCAGCCAGGTATTGTTGGCCAGGCTAATTAAACAAGTTGAACTCTGATGTGGCAAACGTTCAGAAAGAAAATTATTTTTTGGCAGAACCCGACGCCCAGCAGCCAGGAATTAATTTTAAATCGTCATCGGGTCTACATCGTGCCGAACAAGGCGGGATTTGTTTACGCGCTGATTGTGTTGACGATCTTTACGACCTCGATCAATTACAACCTCAACCTGGGTTACGGACTCGTATTCGTGTTAATCAGCTGCGGCTGGTTGGGTATTAATTTCACTTTTCGTAATTTATCCGGCATTGGTTTAACGGCCTCGTCCAGTCCTGCAGTGTATCAGGGCGAACTGGCGCATTTTGGGGTGCATCTGAACAATCGTTCCAAACACGCGCGCCATGCGATTCTGATCGGATTTACCAAGGACGCATTACAGACTATCGACATTCCCGAACTTGGCAGCCACAGCACGACGCTGGCAACGGCTGCCGTGCAACGCGGCTGGATGACCTGCCCCAGAATTCGCGTTCAGACTTCGTTTCCATATGGCTTGCTGAATGCGTGGTCTTACTGGAACACCACCCAAAAAATCCTGGTTTATCCCAAGCCGGAACAGAATCCTCCGCCACTGCCGTTTGCGGCGGCCGGGACGACCGGCGCGGAACTGACAGCAGGAAACGATGATTTTAGCGGCATCAGAAATTATCAGATCGGCGATACGTTGAAGCAGCTAGCGTGGCGGCAGATGGCCAGACTCAGCACCGCCGGGAATGATGTGCTGATCAGCAAACACTTTGAAGGCGGGCAGCAAAAAATCTGCGTGCTGGATTTTGCGCAGCTACCAGCACAGCTCGGAGTGGAACAAAAATTATCTCGCCTGTGCGCGTGGCTGCTCGCGGCTGAAAAAGAACAGGTCAGCTACGCTTTCAAGCTGGGCAATCTGCATTACCGACAAAATTTTGGGGAAGATCATCAATTGGCCTGTTTAACTGCACTGGCAATTTTTGAACATGCTGTTGAACCTCCTTTTGGACCGTCTGCAGAATGAATAGCATAGTTCAGATCAAACAAAAATTCGCCGGATTTTCAGGCGCTGCACTCACGCGCGACAAGGCAGACACGCTGCTGCTCATCGCGACCTGCAGTCTGGTATTGTTTCCGTTCGCAGAGCACACGCCATTCTGGCTCAGTCTGATCGCCACGCTGCTAATTGTCTGGCGCATCTGGCTGACTCTGCGCGGACAAAGTTTACCCGGCAAGTGGCTGCTGACATCGATAGCGCTGGCGCTGCTGGCGGTTGTGTATGCACAGTTCCATACCTGGTTGGGTAAAGATGCCGGCATCGCTTTTTTAATTATTTTGGTGTGCTTGAAAATGCTGGAACTGCACGCACGCCGCGATGCTGTTTCCGTGCTGTTCGTGTGCTATTTTTTATTGGTCGGTCAATTACTGTATTCACAAAGTTTGCTGTCGGCCGGTTATCTGCTGTTGTGCATGGGACTATTGATCAGCACCCAGTTTACGTTTCAGTATCACCAGTTAATTCCGCCATTTTCTAAACGGCTGTTGAGCGGTTATAAAATAGTCGGGCTGGCCATACCCCTGGCGTTGATTCTGTTTCTGTTTTTCCCGCGCATACAGGGTCCGCTGTGGGGCAAGCAGCAAGGTAATGTCGGTGGCATCACCGGACTATCCGATACGATGGAGCCGGGTAATGTCGCTGAATTGGCGCTATCGGATCAAATCGCATTTCGGGTCAGGTTTGCCGGGAAATTTGCCAATACGCCACCACCGCCGTCTCAACTGTATTGGCGCGGCATCGTGCTGGACACGTTTAACGGCAGTCGCTGGAGTGTCAGCCGGTTAAACAGCCTACCTGTGACTTCGGCACCGACCCAGGGTATCCCGGTAATTCAGGATATTCTTATGGAGCCGCATAACCAGCGCTGGCTATTTGGGCTGGATCGACCTGATAGCCTCACCAGCTACAATGGCAAGACCGTGGCTGACCAGGACTCTCAATACGGGCGACTGACACCATATGGGGAAATGCGCAGCCCTGACCGGATACAGGACCGTATCCGCTACACGATTAAAAGTTATTTAAGTAGCCCAGCAGCGGCGAATACGCTCACTGCTACTCCAATGTCTGAACGAGTAGAACTGCAAAACCGTGCCCTGCAACTTCCACCCGGATATAACCCGATAACAATCCAATGGGCGCAACAACTGCGTCAAAAAACCGACAAGCCGGTCCAACTGGCCAATTTGGTTTTAAATTTTTTTCGTGAACAGCCGTTCAGATATACATTGTCGCCGCCGCCATTGGGCGTAAACCAAATCGATGATTTCATGTTTGGCACGCAGGCCGGCTTTTGCGAACATTATGCGAGCGCATTTGTCGTTATCATGCGGGCGATGCATATTCCTGCGCGGGTCGTGACAGGTTATCAGGGCGGCGAAACGAATTCGGTGGATGGCCTGATGACGGTGCGACAGTCGGATGCGCACGCCTGGGCTGAAATCTGGCTGGATGATCGCGGCTGGGTGCGGGTCGATCCCACTGCCGCTGTCGCGCCCAATCGTGTCGAACACGGCATCAACGGCAGCTTCCCGAATCGGGGTCTTACCAGCCTTATTAATTTTAGCCGTACAAGCTGGATCGCAGATTTCGCCAGACAGTTGCGTTCACAATGGGATGCGACGAATAGCGCGTGGAATTTATGGGTGTTGAATTACAGTCTGGATAAACAGATCAATCTGCTGTCGGCCCTTTCGGGAATTGAACATCCCCAGGCCGCTCAGTTAGGTATCGCGATGATGGTGGCAGCCAGCCTGATCGTTGCGATATTGTCGTTCATCTTGCTGGGCAAACGCACTGCTGCCACGCCACTCGACAGGGCATACATCAAGTTTTGTCGGCACATGGATAGTGTGGGACATGGACGGTTGCCGCACGAAGGCGCGCTTGATTATTGTCGACGTTTGCAATCAGTGTTTCCGAATCGCTCCGAGCTGGTTGATTTTTTAACGCTCTATGCCAATTGCAAATACGGAAGAGGTTACAATCCAGACCAACTCACTCAATTAAAACAACTGCTCAAATTATGCCTTCAGCTCAAACCTTCACGCGCAAATTCAAGCTCTATCAACTAAGTGTTCAGCTTTTTATCCGGTGCTTTCTGTTGATGACCGTTGTGGCAGGCTGCAGCGGGCTTTACTCGAGCGCTGCCTATGCGCAGACGCCGACAGTTACGGCGGAACCTGAAGCGGCAAACGCTGAACCGCAGCCTGTCGATTTTAGAACGTCAAAAGAAGTGCATGAATTTATCGACTTCATGGTAAGCAGGCACGGCTTTGACCGCAGCGAGCTGGAAACCATTTTCAGTCAGGTGCAATTCAACGCGCAAACCATACAGCTGATTAAACCGGCACCGGTCACCAAGTTAAAAAATTGGGAATCCTATCGTGCACGATTTATTGAACCGATACGCATTAAAGCCGGCGTCGAATTCTGGACCAAAAATGCCGTAGCACTAAAACGGGCAGAAAAAATATACGGGGTGCCGGCGCAGATTATCGTTGGCATCGTCGGGATTGAAACCCTGTATGGTAAAAACGTCGGAAAATTTCGCGTTCTGGACGTCTTGAGCACGCTGAGTTTCGCCTACCCCGACACGCCGAACCGGGAAAGTCGCATGGCTTATTTTTTGGGTGAACTGGAGCAGACTTTACTGTTCGCCCGCGAATCCGGGATAGATCCGTTTGGTTTAATCGGCTCCTACGCCGGGGCGATAGGATGGGGGCAATTTATGCCATCCAGTATCCGGCAATACGGCGTCGATTTTGACGGTGACGGGAAAATCGATTTACGCAACAGCCCTGCCGACGCAATCGGCAGCATCGCCAACTTTCTGTCTCAACATGGCTGGGAAACCGGATTGCCACTCGCCTTCCCGGCCACCATTGTCAATGAGCATCCGGAAAATTGGATAGCGAAGGAATTAGAAGCGACCTATACCTTGCAACAACTTGCAGAGGTGGCCGTACCAACGCTAAAGAACACGCCAACCCAACCGCTATATGGACTGATCGATTTGCAAAATGGAGAGAATCCGACAGAATACTGGTTGGCTACGCATAATTTCTTTGCTATAACTAAATACAATCGAAGTTATTTTTACGCTATGTCGGTGATTGAACTGGGAAAAGCGGTTTGTCATGCCAAATTCGCTAAAAAATCGTGTGATTAATTACAATTGTTGCCAAAAAACATCATTTTCTTGTCATTTTAATGTTATGGTTTAATCCATTCAGCAATTATTTCCAATAAGAAAACAAGTTGGTGGAAATAAAAATAAATTTGTTTATAATTCTAAATAGAACAATTTACAGATAGAAATCTATTTAGAACAAATTTGTTCAGAAAGATTGCTTTTTAAATTTGCGTTTTCTATCCATATCTTCTACATTATTATTGAAATCACATTTAATTGCCGGTTGAAAATAGAAGAGCAACAAGTTTTAGCCATTGTTTACCTGTGAATGCTAGAAAACAATGTAAAACAGGATATAATCTTTCATTATTATTAACTAATAATCGCCCAAACTGATTTTATCGACGTACTTAACATATAACAGATAGGATAAATATGACTAACCTCTTAGAACTTGAGTCCGATGAGATTGATTACGATCCAAACAATCTATTAGATACTCTCATCAAACAATTGCACTTAAAAAACGACGCCGCTTTGTCACGCGCTCTCGAAGTTGCCCCACCAGTAATCAGTAAAATCCGTCACCGCCGCTTGCCAGTTGGCGCCTCGCTGTTGATTCGCATGCACGAAATCAGCGATTTAAGTATTAAAGATTTGCGCGCCTTGATGGGCGACCGCCGTGCGAAATTCCGCATCAGCGACAAACAATTTAAACCAAAAGAAGATGGTACTGAGTAATTCAATACCGCCCACAAAAAAAGCAGACCGAGGTCTGCTTTTTTTACGTTCTTCTTTTCCAGCTATGCAGGAAAAATTCCGGTCGACAGATAGCGGTCGCCGCGATCGCAAACAATAAAAACGATTACCGCGTTCTCCACCGTTTCTGAAATGCGCAGTGCCACATCGCAGGCGCCGGCTGCGGAGACGCCGCCAAAAATGCCTTCTTCCATCGCCAGACGTCTGGCCATATGTTCGGCGTTGGTTTGACTGACCGGAACGATTTGATCCACACGCGACGCATTGTAAATTTTAGGCAAATAGGCGGTCGGCCATTTTCTGATGCCGGGAATTTGCGATCCTTCTTCCGGCTCGGCGCCAATAATTTGTATCTGCGGATTTTTTTCTTTAAGAAATTGGGAGACCCCCATAATGGTACCGGTTGTTCCCATCGCACTCACAAAATGCGTCACGCCGCCCTTGGTATCACGCCATATTTCCGGACCGGTACCGGTGTAATGTGCCAATGGGTTGTCCGGATTGGCAAATTGATCCAGTATCGTGCCCTGCCCTTCAGATTGCATTTTCTCGGCCAGATCACGCGCATATTCCATACCACCGGTTTTCGGTGTCAGTATGATTTGTGCGCCGTAAGCAGACATACTCTGGCGTCGCTCAACACTCAGATTTTCGGGCATCAATAACACCATTTTATAGCCGCGCATCGCTGCCACCATCGCCAGCGCGATGCCGGTATTACCGCTAGTCGCTTCAATCAACGTATCGCCGGGCTTGATCTGGCCACGCTGTTCTGCGTGCATGATCATCGACAAAGCGGGCCGGTCTTTCACTGAACCTGCAGGATTATTTCCTTCCAGCTTGGCCAAAATAATATTGTTGCGCTGAGTTGCGATAGCACCCGGAATGCGTTTCAACTGCACCAGCGGCGTATTGCCTATCGTATCTTCTATGGTCATGTAAGACATGTCGTCCTTCGTGTAAAACTTAATCTGAAAATAATTCGCTATGCGTAACGGTTGCCGTACCCAGTTTACCCACAACGATACCTGCAGCTCTGTTTGCAATTTCTACCGATTCAATCAAACTTTTTCCCGATGCCAGCATCGCACCTAACGTGGCAATGACGGTATCGCCCGCACCAGACACATCAAACACTTCACGCGCCATGGTAGGAACATGATGGACCAGATCTTCGGTATATAAACTCATGCCTTCTTCGGAACGTGTTACCAGCAACGCCGCGACATTTAATTGGCGACGCAGGTTTTGCGCCTTTTCTGTCAGCTCCGCTTCGGTTTTCCAATCGCCGATGACCTGTTTCAACTCTGAGCGGTTCGGCGTCAGTACCGATGCGCCACTGTAGCGGGTAAAATCCGAACCCTTGGGGTCGACCAATATCGTCTTTTTCAAGGCGATACCAGACGCAATCATATCGCGCACATTGACTAACGAACCCTTGGCGTAGTCTGACAATATCACCACGTCCTGACCCGGTAACAGCGCATGGAACTGGCTTAATTTGTCGCGCAGCACGCCTTCAGACGGTGCTTCTTCGAAATCGACTCTGAGCAGCTGTTGCTGACGGCCGATTACGCGCAATTTAATGATGGTCGAAATCTGCTGGTCGCGATTGAGATGGCTGACAATTTGAGATTCATGCAGCAACTTCTCCACGATATCACCCGCCTCGTCCTGCCCCACGACACCAAGTAACGAAGTCGCGATACCCAGTGCTGCGGAATTTCTTGCCACGTTAGCTGCGCCACCCAGGCGCTCTTCGCGACGATCTATACGAACGATAGGCACGGGGGCTTCCGGCGATATGCGGTTGACGTCCCCAAACCAGTACCGATCCAGCATCACATCGCCCACCACCAACATGCGACGTTCTAATCCACGACGGTCATCTATAGTTAATTTTGTCATAGTAAAAGTTGAATTATTCAGCCTGAGTTAATACGGAACGGCCTATGCCGTGATACTCGATGCCTGACTGGGCCATATCGCGCGGATCAAATAAATTACGTCCGTCGAAGATAACAGGATTTTTCAGATTGGCTTTCAAGCGTGAAAAATCAGGGCTGCGATAGGCCTTCCATTCCGTCACGATCAGCAACGCATCTGCCTTGTCAGTCGCTTCCATGGGATGTTGCACGTAACTGATCCGCGCCAGCTTTTCCGGTTCGCCGACGAAATCAAGCGCCAACACGCGGCGTGCTTCATTCATCGCAACAGGATCATGCACAGCGAGTGTTGCGCCGCGGTCGATTAACTCACGCAATAAAACCCGTGAGGAAGCAGCGCGCATATCGTCGGTATTCGGCTTGAATGCCAGGCCCCACAAAGCAAAATGCAAACCAGTCAGGTCGGCGCCAAAACGCGCCACGACTTTATTGCCCAGCACCTGCTTTTGCTGATGATTGACCTTCTCAACCGCATGTAATATCAACAAATCCTGGTCATATTCCTTTGCGGTTTTTTCCAGGGCCTGCACATCTTTAGGAAAACAGGATCCGCCGTAACCGCAACCGGCGTATAAAAAGCTATGCCCGATCCGTGGATCAGATCCGATTCCGTGTCTGACCGCTTCGATATCGACACCAACGCGATCAGCCAGATTCGCCAATTCATTCATAAATGAAATGCGGGTTGCCAACATGGCGTTTGCAGCATATTTGGTGAATTCTGCGGAGCGCACATCCATCCAGTAGGTGCGTTCATGATTGCGATTGAATGGGGTATAGAGCTGCTTGACCAGCGCTTTGGCGCGCAGACCAAGTGCATCATCATCACTGCCGATGACGATACGATCCGGACGCATAAAGTCTTCGACCGCAGCTCCTTCTTTCAAAAATTCCGGGTTCGATACGACAGAAAACTGACTGTCTTGAACACCGCGCTGCGCCAATTCATTGGCGATCGCCTTGCTGACTCGTTCAGCGGTGCCAACCGGTACGGTGGACTTGTCAATAACAACCTTAAATCCCTGCATATACTTGCCGATGTTTTTTGCAGCGGCCAACACGTATTGCAAATCGGCAGAGCCGTCTTCGTCCGGTGGCGTGCCTACGGCGATAAACTGGATATCACCATGCGCTACACTCTCCTGCACATCGGTAGTAAATTTCAGCCTGCCGTTCGCGCGATTGGCTGCAACAATCACATCCAGACCGGGTTCATGTATCGGGATTCCGCCGTTGTTCAAGATCGCGACTTTGTTCGCATCGAGATCAAGGCAAAGTACGTCGTTTCCCAGTTCTGCCAGACAGGCACCGGTCACCAGTCCAACATAGCCGGTGCCAATAATTGTAATTTTCATTTTTCCCCTTACTGATTTTTTCTATTAATTCATGACGTTCAGTTCTTCGGTGCGTCGCGGCGGATAGGTTTCCCAGCGATTGCATCCGGGACACTGCCAATAGAATTGACGTGCCTTAAAACCGCAATGTCCGCATTGATAACGGGCCAGTTTTTTCGCGTAGCCGTGAACCAGATTTTTAACCATCGCCAATTCCTGCAGACGGTCAGGCGCTACGTACAACATGCGCGCATCCAACAACTTGTCCAGTCCCAGCAGCGTTGGCGTCCTCCGCACTTCTTCCAATACGATTTGCGTGGCAGCTTCCCGTCCTTCAACATCCAGACTGGCCTGATACAGCACTTCGAGCAAATCGATAGATGGCGCCTGCTCCAGATAATTCTTCAGTAGATTAATACCTTCCTGAGCGCGTTGCAGTGAACTGTAGGCATCCATGATACGTTGCGCAACCAGTGAGACGTGCGGGGCACTTTGCTGTTCAACGCGACGCCAGGTTTGCAGCGCCAATTCAGTCTGATTTTCCGTCAGATAAATATCACCGCGCAGCATGGTAGCGCGAACATTGCTGCGATCTGTGGCCTGCGCCTTATCCAGCCATTCCATTGCGGCGGGGATATGCGCATTTAAAATTTCTTCCTGCGCCAACTCACAATAAAATTGTGCGATTTCTTTTTGTCTGGTGCCGGCACCGGAATTTTGCAAGGCGAACGCTGCATCAATGGCGCGCGGCCACTCTTTTTCGCGCTGGTAAATTTCTAATAAAGCGCGACGCGCCTGAATGTTGTAAGAAGTATTCACCAGCAGGCCGAACGACTCTTCAGCGCGATCCAGCAATCCGGCTTTGAGATAATCCTGTCCCAAATCGAAGTTGGCCTGAGCCTGTTGATCTTGTGGCAAATCAGGTCGCAACAGTAAATTTTGATGCACGCGAATGGCGCGTTCGGTCTCACCACGACGACGGAACAGATTGCCTAGCGCAAAATGTAAATCGACTGATTCCGGATCAAGCTTTAACACTTCAATGAAAGCGTCGACTGCCTTATCGTGCTGATCGTTGAGCAGGAAATTCAGACCGTGAAAATAACCGCGCGGCAAACTGCGCGACTCCGAAATTAATTGCTTAATATCGACACGCGCTGCGATCCATCCCAATATGAAAAATACCGGGATAAACAATAACCACCAGATTTCAAATTCCATTGTATGTGTGTATTTAGTTATAGAAGAAGCTGAATTGACGCCAGTCTGGTTCTTGTCTGATGCGAAGTTGAGACTTACACGCTATCCGGTTGCGGTGGACGATTAAATTCAGTGTGTAATTTCTCGATTTCCTGATCTTTGGCAACCAACGCTTTTTTATGTTTTGAGAGCTCGCGCCGATGTCTGAACAGTGTCGGTAGCATGGCAAAGACACCCAACAAAGTACCCGCCACAAAAAAGATCAGCAACATCAATACCAGCGGCCCAGGAAACTCATAGCCCATAAACAAATGCAGCGTGACGTGATCGGTATTATTTAATGCGAATCCAAAAAATATTATGAACAAAATGACTGCGACAATCCTTGAAATAATCTTCATTGCTCACCCTTTCAAAGTTTCATTCGGCATTGTACGTGAATATGCTGACGAACTGTCTTATTGACGAATAGGCATGCCGGTTTTTGCCTGCTTTTTGCCGATTTTTTTCCTGTTGCCTGCGCTGAATTGGCAGTCGCAATTTGCAAAATTAATAATTTACCGGGTGATTACAGCGCAATAAAAAACGGCATATTAAAAATAATATGCCGTCTCTTGTTATCGAACTATTCTGCACCTACTCATCCCCGTCTAGTCATCCTTGATGGGTTGTCCAACCATGGCATCAACACGTTCACGTAACTCTTTACCGGGCTTGAAATGCGGGGCGCGCTTTTCAGGCACCATCACTTTTTCACCTGACTTGGGATTACGTCCTATCCGTGGTGGCCGACTATTCAAAGAAAAACTGCCAAATCCTCTGATTTCAATCCGCTGTCCAATCGCCAGTGCTTCTGAGATAGCGTCCAAAATTGTCTTTACCGCGAAATCGGCATCTTTTGCAACCAACTGTGGATAACGCTCAGCCAAACAAGCAATCAGTTCTGATTTTGTCATTAGTAAACCTTACTCATTAAGACAGTGAGCAACATGAAATGGTCAAACATGTGATGAATTCAAGTGTGGGCATGCAGCTGTCGCATGCCCACACTTTATGCAGAAGTATTTTTCAATACTCTTAGTTTTTGCTGTCCAGCTTAGCTTTTAACAACGCGCCCAAACTGGTGGTGCCTGACGATACATTGTCAGTAGCGGTCATTTTTTGCATGGCGTCTGCAGTTTCAACATTGTCTTTCGCTTTTACTGACAATTGAATGCTGCGTGCTTTACGGTCGATGTTTAATACCAACGCTTCAACTGTATCGCCGACTTTCAAATGGGTACCAGCATCTTCAACGCGATCGCGTGAGATTTCTGATGCGCGCAAATAGCCTTCAACTTCGTCTGACAATTGGATCACAGCGCCTTTAGGCTCAACCGATTTAACAGTGCCGGTTACCACAGCACCTTTGTCATTCATTGCGCAGTAGTTGTTGAATGGGTCGCCTTCGAGTTGTTTAACACCCAGGGAAACGCGTTCACGCTCAACATCAATCGCCAATACGATCGCTTCCAACTCGTCACCTTTCTTGAAACGACGCACTGCTTCTTCGCCAGTTTCTGTCCATGACAAATCAGACAAATGTACCAGACCGTCGATGTTGCCAGACAAGCCGATAAATACGCCGAAGTCAGTGATCGATTTGATCGCGCCACGTACTTTGTCACCCTTTTTATGAGTCACGGCAAAGTCATCCCAAGGATTGGCTTTGCACTGTTTCATACCGAGGCTGATACGACGACGTTCTTCGTCGATTTCCAATACCATGACTTCAACTTCATCGCCCAACTGAACGACTTTGTTTGGAGCCACGTTCTTGTTAGTCCAGTCCATTTCTGAAACGTGAACCAGACCTTCGATACCTTGTTCGACTTCAACGAATGCACCGTAGTCAGTGAGGTTAGTCACTTTACCGAACAAACGGGTGTTTTGTGGGTAACGACGTGCCAGACCAAACCATGGATCATCGCCCAACTGTTTAACGCCCAACGACACACGATTTTTTTCCTGGTCGAATTTCAATACTTTTGCAGTCACTTCCTGACCGACAGTCAACACCTCGGAAGGGTGACGTACACGACGCCATGCCAGATCGGTGATGTGCAACAGACCATCGATGCCGCCCAGATCAACGAATGCACCGTAGTCGGTGATATTTTTAACTACGCCGGTAACGACTGTACCTTCGCGTAATGTTTCCATCAATTTAGCGCGCTCTTCGCCCATCGACGCTTCAACTACTGCGCGACGTGACAGCACAACGTTGTTACGCTTGCGGTCTAATTTGATGACTTTGAATTCCATGGTTTTACCTTCGTATGGTGAAGTATCTTTCACCGGACGGGTATCAACCAAAGAACCTGGCAAGAATGCACGAATGCCGTTAGTTAAGACAGTCAGACCGCCTTTTACTTTGCCATTCACTGTACCAATAACGATTTCGCCTGATTCCAGGGCTTTTTCCAACGCCAGCCATGAGGCCAAACGCTTTGCTTTGTCGCGTGACAAAATAGTGTCGCCGAAACCGTTTTCCAGCGAATCAATCGCTACGGAAACGAAATCGCCAACAACTACTTCCAATTCGCCTTGATCGTTTTTGAATTCTTCCAGAGGAATAAACGCTTCGGATTTCAATCCGGCGTTAACGATAACGAAGTTGTGATCAATGCGAACGACTTCAGCGGAGATAACTTCGCCGGAACGCATATCTTGACGTGACAGGGACTCTTCAAACAGAGCTGCGAAGCTATCGATACCGGTAGCGTGGTCTTGCGACATGAATACTGTTGCCATAATGTGTTTTGTAGGTAGTAAACAGCTCGTTGCACCCTGAAAAATTAGTACTAAAACAGCACTGTCGGGTGAATCAAACTGGGTTAGGTTAAAAAAGATCCGGTAAGCCTTGCGCTATACCGAACCGTACTATGCACCGTTTTTGCGCCTGATAATCAAAACGCGGAACTAAGTGCTCTTTTTTACTGCTGCTGCAGCATATTGTTGCAAAACCTCTGATACTGCCTGTTGAATGGTAAGTTCGGAGGTATCCAATAAATAGGCGCCTGGTGCCGGCTTTAATGGTGCGGCGAGTCGATTTTTGTCGCGCTCGTCACGATCCGTCAGATCCTGCAAAAGGTCTTCCATATTAGCAGAAAATCCTTTGCTAATCAATTGCTTAAATCTTCGTTCTGCGCGCGCCGGTATGCTGGCGGTCAAAAATATTTTCACCGTGGCGTTCGGAAAGACGACTGTGCCCATATCCCGGCCGTCCGCCACCAGTCCCGGCTCTTTGGCAAAGTCCTTTTGAAACTGGAATAAAGCTTTGCGCACCTGCGGCAAAACCGCAACCTTGCTGGACGAGCGACTTATTTCTTCGGAACGGATGGCATTACTGACATCTTCCTCACCCAGAAAAATCTGTTCACCGACAAATCGGCACGGTAACTGGCTGGCGATGCCGGCAATGGCTATTTCGTCATCCAATGGCAGATTGTTTCGCAATGCAGATAACGCAACCAGGCGGTATAACGCCCCCGAATCCAGATAATGAAAGTTCAAGGACTCGGCGACCAATTGGGCAACCGTACCTTTGCCGGATGCCGTTGGGCCGTCTATCGTGATTATGGGTGTGATTGTCGATGTCATCATAGTTCCCGTCATGTGTCGCTGCCGATTTAGTATTGCTTGATGGTTGCAAAGGTATTGAAGTAATCCGGAAAAGTCTTGGCGACACATTTCGGATCCATGATGCGAATTTTTGTACCGGCACGCAACGCGCCGTTCAGTGTCGCCAGTGAAAAGCACATCGCCATCCGATGATCATCATAGGTCTCGATACTGGCCGCCTGCAGTTGTGTCGGAGGTGTAATCGCCAGATAATCCACGCCGGTTTCGACCTGCGCACCCAGTTTAGTCAATTCGGCTGCCATTGCGTCGATTCTGTCGGTTTCTTTAACGCGCCAGCTGGCAATGTTACGCAGCACGCTGGTGCCATCCGTGTACAGAGCAGCAATGGCTATTGTCATGGCGGCATCGGGAATTTCATTAAAGTCGGCGTCTATCGCCTTGAGCGCACCGTTGCTGCGCGCCTCAATAAAGTTGTCGCCCATGGTGATACTGGCACCCATTTGCTCCAGCGCGTGAACGAACCGCACATCACCCTGAATACTGTTACGCCCTACCCCGGTTACGCGCACCGGGCCGCCGCAAATGGCACCCGCCGCCAAAAAGTAAGACGCCGAGGACGCATCGCCTTCGACATGAATACTGCCAGGGCTACGATAATACTGACCCGCTTCGATAATAAATTTTTGCCAGCCATCCCGTTTTACGGTCACACCAAAACGCTGCATCAGATTTAATGTAATTTCGATATAGGGCTTGGAAATCAATTCACCGATAACTTCAATCACGATGTCATGGTCCACCAAAATGAGCGGTGCGGCCATGAGCAAGGCGGTCAAGAATTGACTCGACACATTGCCGCGCACCTGCCAGCCGTGCGGCCGTATGTGTCCGCTTTGAATATACAAAGGAGGGAAGCCTGGCAGGCCTGTATAAGTAATTTCTGATCCAACGCGACGTAGCGCATCAACCAGATCGCCGATAGGCCGTTCGTGCATACGCTGTACGCCATGCACGGTGTAATTGCCGCCTAGGACGCCCAATGCAGCCACTAGCGGACGTATCGCCGTGCCTGCATTGCCCATAAATAAATCAGCCTGCTTAACCGGAAATTTGCCGTCAACTCCGTGCACCAGATAATCTTGCGTCTCGCCTTTTTGCTGCCATTGCACGCCCAAGGTTTGCAAGGCATTCAGCATCACCAGAGTATCGTCGGATGCCAGCAATTCAATAATTTCGGTATTACCTTCAGCCAGCGCAGCCATCAGCAAGGTGCGATTCGAAATGCTTTTTGACCCCGGCAACTGGACCACGCCTTGAACACGCGTGACCGGATTTAAATCGAGAAAATGAGGGAAGTGAGGGGTTTTCATATGTGTGAAATTAACTGCGCTGAAATAATTAATCGCCACCCTCTCTGGGTGGCTTTTCCGCTGTTTCTATTGAAGCTATCCATCTGTGTCGCGCTGCTTCGGCATTGCTGTAAATTGCCAGTAATTGATCACCATCGCTGTTTTGCAATGCGGTGGCGATTCTTTGCAGCTGCGACTGATAAATCGCCAATTCTTTTTGCAATGCCTGCCGGTTCGCCAAACTGATATCGCGCCACATTTCCGGTGAAGAGCCTGCGATACGCGTAAAGTCACGAAACCCGCTGGCGGCATATTGAAAACGCAAGTCCGCCTGCGGCTGCTCACTGATCTGATCAACCAGAGCATACGCCAATACGTGCGGCAAGTGACTAACTGCGGCAAACACCTGATCATGCTGTTCCGGGCTTAATAAGTGCGGCACTGCTCCGCAATACTGCCAGGCGCTAACAACAACATCGATGGTTTCTGGCTGATTTTCCGCCAGCGCAGTAATCACCAATTTTTTCCCGCGATACAAATCAACAATGGCAGCGTCCGGCCCATTTTTTTCCCGGCCCGCTATCGGATGCGCCGGAACAAACTGGTGGATTTTATTGCCCAACGCACGACGCGCGGCCGCAACCACATCGGACTTGGTGCTACCCGCGTCGGTGACCACGGTGTGTGGCTGCAAATGCGGATAAATAGTCTCAAGTATCGCTTCGGTCTGCGCGACGGGCGCGGCGATCAGCACCAGATCTGCGCCATTCAATGCACTGTGAATTTCTGTGCTTGCAACGTCAATGATTCCCAGTTGCAGTGCGCGTTCTAACGCTGACTGATTGCGCTCTACACCAACCACCTGCTGTACTACGCCCTGTTTTTTCAAGGCCAACGCAAACGATCCGCCAATTAAACCAACTCCAAAGATCACAACTTTGGAAAATTGTTTTGTGTTTGTATTCGTCACCAGCTCGACCTCAAGGAATAAGTATTAAATACTGAGCGGATAGGATCCCAATATTTTGAAAAACGCTGCGGAACTTCTCAGCTCATTTAACGAGCGCGCAACGGATTCATCGTGCTGGTGACCTTCGACATCGACGTAAAAATAATATTCCCAGTTGCCGGTGCGCGCCGGACGTGATTCGAAGCGGGTCATCGACACGCCGTACTGCATAAACGGTGCCAGCAAGCTATAAACCGCACCAGCTTTATTGGGCACTGCCAGCACCAGCGAAGTCTGGTCTTTTCCGCTTGCGGCACAATGCAGATTTCCGATGACGACAAAGCGGGTTCGGTTGTGTGGATCGTCCTGGATATGCGCGTGCACCACCTGCAAATCGTATTGTTCGCCGGCGATTTCTCCGGCTATTGCTGCCACGCTGGTATCCACACTGGCCATGCGCGCGGCTTCACCGTTCGAGGAAACTGCAACGCGTTCCAAATTGGGAAAGTGCTGATTCAGCCAGGCCTGACATTGCGCCAGCGCCTGTGAATGCGCGCAAATTTTTGTCACGCCGGCAAAGTCGCCAGAAGCAGTCATTAAACTGTGCTGGATCGGAATTGATAATTCTCCGCTGATCGACAAACTCGTTTGCAATAGCAAATCAAGCGTGCGATTCACCGCGCCTTCAGTCGAATTTTCCACGGGGACCACGCCAAAATCGGCGGTACCTGCCTCCGTCGTTCTGAACACTTCATCGATCGAAACGCATGGCAATAAAACTATCGCATGGCCGAATTGCTGAAACACCGCCTGCTCGCTGAACGTACCTGCCGGCCCCAAATAGGCTACAGTTACACGGCGCTCCAACGCGCGACATGCCGACATAATTTCACGAAACACCAACTGAATATCGAGATTGGGTAAAGGCCCTTTGTTACGTTCGGCCACCCCGCGCAATACCTGCGCTTCCCGTTCCGGTCTGAACACCGGTGCATTGGTATTTGCTTTAAGATGGCCTACCTGCTGCGCCAGTTCTGCGCGGGTATTTAACAGATGTAAAATTTCCGCATCAACGGCATCGATTTTTTCGCGCAATGGCTTGAGTTGCTTATCAATTTCCATGACATTCCTAGCTGAATTAATGGCGTCCCGTTTCTACTAGCTACTGCCGGCTGCCGGGACTTATGCGTGCGACTATGCGTAACTGGTCTCGAATTCCTGCATAAAAGCGACTAACGCAGCAACCCCTTCGATAGGCATCGCGTTATAAATTGATGCGCGCATACCGCCGACCGAACTATGTCCTTTTAACTGGAGTAAGCCGCGCTCTTTGGCGGCCTGCAAAAACGGTCCGTTCAGATTTTCATCGCGTAAAAAGAAAGGGATATTCATGCGCGAGCGACAGGCCTTGTCAACCCGGTTTTCATACAGTTTGCTGGCATCGATAAAATCATACAGCAGCGCGGCTTTGGCAATATTGATCTTTTCCATCGCTGCGACACCGCCGCGATTCTTCAGCCATTTGAACACTAGCCCGGCGATATAAATTGCGTAGGTTGGCGGCGTGTTATACATGGAGCCATGCTCAGCTACCGTCTTCCAGTTAAACGCTGATGGACAGACTGGCAAGGCATATCCCAGCAAATCTTCACGCACGATGACGATAGTTAATCCGGCAGGTCCGATATTTTTTTGCGCACCGCCATAAATGACCCCGTAGTCCGCCACGTTAATTTCGCGCGACAAAATACTGGACGACATGTCGGCGACGATAGGCACGTTGACCTGCGGAGTGAAATTATATTCAACACCATCGATCGTTTCATTCGAGCAGATATGCAGATACGCCGCATCGCCGGATAAATTCCACGTTGCGGGATCCGGAATAGAAGAAAATTTTGTGCTGTGCTGGGTGGCAATGGCGTCGGCAACCACATTGACTTTGCCATATTTGGCGGCTTCCTTGATGGACTTGACTGACCAGGAACCGGTGCAGACATAATCCAACGTCGCCTGATGCTCATCGCTACGCAAACCCGCCAAATTCAATGGCACAATCGCATTTTCTGCAATCGCGCCGCCCTGCATAAACAGGATCTGATAATTGGCGGGAATTGCCAGCAACTCCCGCAAGTCGCGCTGCGCATCCGCCAGGATAGACATGAATTCCGGTCCGCGGTGACTCATTTCCATCACCGACATACCGCTGCCATGCCAGTCCAACATATCTGCTGCAGCAGTCTCTAACACTTCTTTAGGTAATACTGCCGGACCTGCGGAAAAGTTGTAGATCATTCGGATTCGTCCTCCGAAGCTCCTTCATTTTTGTCGGTACCGGCGCCAGATTCGGCATCGCCATTTTCATAGTTAACTTCTTCAACATCGGTTTCGACGATGCGCTGCAAGCCACTTAATTTAGTGCCATCTTCTACTGCAATCAACGTCACGCCTTGCGTCGCACGACCCATTTCGCGGATTTCTGAAACACGGGTGCGGATTAATACGCCGCCGGTTGTGATCAATAAAATTTCATCGATCGCTTCAACCAGCGTCGCAGCAACCACTTTACCATTACGCTCCGAGGTCTGAATCGCGATCATGCCTTTGGTGCCGCGGCCATGACGGGTGTACTCGGTAATTGGCGTACGTTTGCCGAATCCGTTTTCTGTGGCGGTCAGGACCGATTGCTGTTCATTTTCCGCGACCAGCAATGCGATAACCTGTTGTCCGTCTTCCAGATTCATACCGCGCACACCGCGTGCGGTACGACCCATCGGACGTACATCGTTTTCATCGAAACGGACTGCCTTGCCTGAATCGGAGAACAGCATCACATCGTGTTTGCCGTCAGTCAGTGCAGCACCAATCAGGAAATCACCCTCATCCAGATCAACCGCAATAATGCCGGCTTTACGCGGATTACTAAAATCGCTCAATGCTGATTTTTTGACGACGCCCAAACTGGTCGACATAAAGATATAACGATCTTCAGGGAAGCTGCGATTGTCGCCAGAGATAGGCAGAATCACAGTGATTTTTTCACCATCATGCAACGGGAACATATTCACGATAGGTTTGCCGCGTGAATTGCGCGAACCCTGCGGTACTTCCCACACTTTCAACCAGTACAGACGACCACGGTTACTGAAGCACAAAATGTAATCATGAGTATTGGCGGTAAATAATTGCTCGATCCAGTCATCATCTTTCGTCGCCATCGCCTGCTTGCCACGGCCACCGCGTTTTTGCGCGCGGTATTCGGATACCGGCTGCGATTTCATATAGCCGGTGTGCGACAGGGTCACCACCATATCTTGCGGTGTAATCAAATCTTCGGTTTCCAGTTCAGTCGCGTTATGGACGATCTCAGAACGACGCTCGTCTTTAGAACCGATACCGTATTCATTCATGGCGGCAGTGAGTTCGTCAGTGATGATGGCGGTAACGCGCGACGGCTTGGATAAAATGTCCAGCAGATCGGCAATTTGCACCATCATTTCTTTGTACTCATTAACGATCTTGTCTTGTTCCAGACCAGTCAAACGTTGCAGGCGCATTTGCAGAATTTCCTGCGCCTGATCATCGGACAATTTGTATAAGCCATCTGGCTGGATACCATAATGCTTAGGCAAATTCGCTGGCCGGAACGCATCGATACCTGCAGCATTGTCGGCGCTGGTACGGGTCAACATTTCACGCACCATCGAAGAATCCCAGGCGCGATTCATCAATTCAGATTTTGCCATCGGCGGCGTTGGCGCGGCCTTGATGATGGCGATAAAATCATCGATATTCGCCAATGCGACGGCCAGACCCTCCAGCATATGTCCGCGTTCACGGGCTTTCTTCAGTTCGAATACGGTGCGACGCGTAACAACTTCACGACGATGCGACAGGAAGCAATCCAGCATCTGCTTCAGGTTTAATAATTTTGGCTGACCGTTAACCAGCGCCACCATATTCATACCAAACGTGTCTTGCAACTGCGTTTGTTTGTACAGATTATTCAGGATCACATCAGGTACTTCATTGCGCTTTAATTCAATTACGACGCGCATACCGGACTTATCGGATTCGTCGCGTATATCTGAAATGCCGTCCAGTTTTTTATCGCGCACCAGTTCGGCTATGCGTTCCAGCAGCGATTTTTTATTGACCTGGTAAGGGAGCTCATCAACGATCAACGCGGTGCGACCGTCTTTGCCGTATTCTTCATAATGCGTTTTGGCGCGCATCACAACCCGGCCGCGGCCAGTGCGATAACCGTCACGGACACCAGACACACCGTAAATAATTCCGGCGGTAGGGAAGTCCGGTGCCGGAATAATTTCAATCAACTCGTCTATGCTGCAATCCGGATTGCTTAACAAATGCAATGCGCCGGTGATGACTTCAGTAATATTGTGTGGCGGAATATTGGTCGCCATACCGACGGCAATACCGGAGGCGCCGTTAATTAACAGGTTAGGGATTCGGGTCGGCAATACCGACGGTTCTTTTTCTTTACCGTCGTAGTTCGGCACAAAATCAACGGTTTCCTTATCGATATCCGCCAGTATTTCATTGGCAATTTTAGAAAGCCGACACTCCGTATAACGCATCGCCGCCGCATTATCACCATCGACCGAACCAAAGTTACCCTGACCGTCTACCAAGGTGTAGCGCAACGAAAAATGTTGCGCCATACGAACCAGCGTGTCGTAAATCGACGCATCACCGTGCGGATGGTATTTACCCATCACCTCACCGACCACACGCGCACACTTCACGAACGGACGGTTGTAGACGTTGTTCATTTCATGCATGGCAAACAGTACGCGTCTATGCACCGGCTTTAAACCGTCTCGAACGTCTGGCAAGGCTCGGCCGACGATCACGCTCATCGCGTAATCGAGGTAGCTTTTGCGCATTTCTTCTTCAAGGGAAATCGGGAGTGTTTCTTTAGCGAATTGATCCATAGTCATGCAGGCAGTCTTTGTTTGACATTAAGGGAAAGTTTCTAAGGTTCTTGGCTGACAACATCGCTGTCATTTTACTTGGATTTGAGCAATTATTGACAAACAAGAACTTCATCAGTACGTTGGCGCAAGTAGAAAATTCCCTGTTGCGCCAAACCGTGCATTCTAACATGTTGCAGCTCTATCATCGTCAATTTCGCCGCTATTTCAGGCAACAATTCTTTAGCACTATTTCCCTGCAATAACAATATCGACGATGTGCATCTGCAGCAAATAAAGTGCTGTAGCGTAATAAATTGTGACAGTTTCGTGACAAAAAATATCGCCACTTCCTTTTACTGGCGCTTTTCTTGGCAGGAAATGATCAAAAAATCGGAATGATGAAATTTTTGTTGCAGATGCACAACGAGAGCAAAAAATATCACCTATTCAAATTAACAAGTTTAGTAATAAAACTAGGCTTATGGCAGAATTGCGACACGCCCATTACACAGTCTTACGCACGTGTAATGTTCAAATTGCATGGTACTATTCAACCTTTGCTTCAACCGCGCAGAATTTCTGCAACAAATCTCACCCGAGAGGAGAAACATGAACACACTTACAAAAATAGCTTACTCATCAATCGCTGCTTCAGCTTTAATTTTTTCATTCGCAGCTTCGGCACAAACAACAGATACTCCTGCCCCAACCCCACACAGCGCCTATGTTCAAGACATTAACGGCAATATCGTTCGCGATACATTTGGTTTGTGTGTACACACAGGTTACTGGACTCCAGCAGATGCAACAGTAGTTGGTTGCGATGGCGTTGAAGCACCAAAACCAGCTCCAGTAGTAGTTGCTCCACCTGCACCGGCACCAGTTGTTGCTCCAACTCCAGTTGCTCCTCCACCTGCACCGGTAATCACTTCACAAAAAGTGACTTTTGCTGCTGACGCGTTGTTCGACTTTGACAAATCAGTACTGAAACCAGAAGGCAAATCCAAACTGACTGAATTAGCTGCCAACTTAAAAGATGTTAACGTTGAAGCTATCGTTGCAACTGGTCATACAGATTCAGTTGGTAAAGCTGCCTACAACCAAAAATTATCAGTACGCCGTGCTGATGCCGTTAAAGCATTCCTGGTTTCTGCCGGTGTTGCTGCTGACCGCATCTACACATCTGGTAAAGGTGCTACCCAACCTGTTGCTGATAACAAAACAGCAGAAGGCCGCGCTAAAAACCGTCGCGTTGAAATCGAAGTTGTTGGTACTAAAACCATCAGTAACTAATTCGGTTTGCATCAAATCAGACCCCGCTGCGGCGGGGTTTTTTTATGGCCGGCATCTATCCGACCGTATCCGACTAGCAATAAACGATTAAAATATCGGCTCACTTCCAATCGAATTTTCAACCGAGTTTTCAACCCGACTTAACTATGAATGCAGATCCTCTAGAAATTCAAAAATTCAGCGATGTTGCGCATCATTGGTGGGACATTAATTCTGAATTCCGCCCGCTGCATGAAATTAATCCTTTGCGACTCGAGTGGATCAATTCCCGTGCGCCTCTGAACGGCAAAAAAGTGATCGATGTAGGTTGCGGCGGCGGCATATTGGCAGAATCAATGGCAAAAAAAGGCGCGCATGTCACCGGCATAGATTTATCGCAAAAAGCATTGAACGTTGCGGACCTGCATAGTCTGGAATCCGGCTTAACCATCCGCTATCAACACATCGCTGCTGAAACAATGGCCGAGCAGGAAGCCGGCGAATACGATGTTGTGACGTGCATGGAAATGCTGGAGCATGTACCTGATCCGGACTCCATCGTCGCGGCTTGCGCAAAGCTGGCTAAACCAGGTGGTTATGTATTTTTCTCGACCTTGAATCGCAATCCAAAATCTTATTTATATGCGGTATTGGGTGCTGAATATGTGCTGCAAATGCTCCCCAAAGGCACGCACGATTATGCAAAATTCATCACTCCGGCTGAATTGGCGTCATCAATCCGTCAGGCCGGATTAGAACTACAAACCTTGCGCGGCATGAGCTACAACCCGCTCACAAAAATGTATTCCCTCAACGCAGATACCAGCGTTAACTATCTGGCTGCATGCCGGCGTTCTGCATGAAACCCCACTTCACTGCACGCGCGGTTTTATTTGATCTGGACGGAACATTGGCCGACACCGCACCTGACCTGGCTGCTGCGGTCAATCAAATGCGCCAACAACGCAATTTGGACAGAGTGCCCTACGCCAGCTTGCGTCCTCATGCCTCGGCGGGCGCACGCGGATTGTTAGGTGCCGGCTTTGGTATCAAACCGGAAGACATCGGCTATGAAGCAATGCGGATCGAATTTTTGGACAACTACGAGCGCGCCATCTGCAAACGCAGCACCTTATTTGCCGGCGTGCCGGAGTTGCTTGCCATGATCGCCGGACGAAATATACCGTGGGGCATAGTCACCAATAAAGCTGCGCGATTTACCACACCTCTCGTACCGCTACTTGGCCTGCAGCACGCGCACTGCGTTATTTCCGGCGATACCACGCCTCATTCCAAGCCGCACCCGGAACCACTGCTGGAGGCCGCAAGGCAACTGCACATCGCACCAGAAGAGTGCTGCTACGTGGGCGACGATCTGCGCGACATTCAGGCAGCACAGGCGGCCGGCATGCACAGCATCGCCGCAGGATGGGGATATTGCGGACAAACCGAGCCGGCGCAGTGGAATGCCGATCTGCTTTTGCATAAGCCCGACGAGTTATTTAGATTCATATCGTAAATGCGCAGGTAAATGCGGTAGAATACAAGTCTGTTTTGGGGGCGACCTGGCTTCGACGTGGGTTACAAAGCAGCGCAGGGCATACCGAGGGCTGGTCACCTCGTAAATACATCCAGAAATTTATAACTGCAAACGATAACTCGTACGCATTAGCAGCTTAGGCTAGCTAACTCTACACCGTTTCGTCCCTAGGGCGGGCTGGCAACAGCGGTAGAGTCATTCATAGGGAATCGTTTTGATCCGGGTTACTTGGGTCGAAACTAAATAATAGGTAACTCGTCAATACGCAGCGTGTGCGTCCGCGTCGTAAAGATTAAATTAAATGGCAGCACTAAGTATGTAGAACTGTCTGTAGAGTATTTGCGGACGCGGGTTCGATTCCCGCCGCCTCCACCAATTTCAAACTGTCTTAGACCATCTTAAACGCCGTAAACACTAGCTCTCGGTGGAGCTGGTGTTGTTTAAGATTGGCTACGATGCTCTCAAGATTCTCCCGTTTTTCTCCCAAATTTCATCCGGATTTTCAATCTTGTGCAAAGTGCACTTTGTGGTTACCTGCCCCCTGACCAATTTGCTGCAGGACTTTTAACCGCGGACTCTAAATTGATTCCGTATTAAATTGGGGTGCAGGTCAAAACCATATTGCTAGCGTGTAAATGCCCTATTTGAGGCATAGACAACACTTTTATATTGCTTTATGGTGTTTCCTGCAAAATATCTGGCTATTGCCATCGACGCACATTGAACTCCCGGATTTAACCAATTGAGAGCAATCATGAACTTAATTACAAACGCGCTGGATTCAAAGGTGACGTGGAACAAGGGCAAACTCGTCGATCAAAAGCTAGCACTGAAGCAGAAAGAAATCTGGTCAATCGGCATCCAGCTGCGACTTGGTCACCATGCGGACCAGTGATGTGATGCAGGGGCAATGCGTATTTTCGAGAGCGGTGGAAGTGCAGAGGAAAACTAGTTGCCCAGTGCTGTTTCCAATCACCGAGGCAGTCAGGGATTCGCTTCGTGCGGACTATCTAGGTTAAATACACATGCATATTTATTGCAGCATCACTCAGCCCAAAGATCGCCATGGGAAGTCATGTTTAAAACAACTCATGGTATCGAGATCGACAGCGTTACTGTCGGCTCCCTACCTCCCCGCCCTGCAGGACGGGGGATCACCGAGAAAATCCTGATGAAAAAGACGATTCTTGAGAAGTTTTTCCTGAGTGCAGGCAGAGCACCGCGCGCCACAATGTTTTACAGATTACTTGCGCTAAGTGTCGTGTGCGCGGCATTTGGACTCTTGACCGAAACAATACTCGGCCAATTCGGACTCAATATTTTTGCTGTTGTATTCCTTTGGGGTGCCGCCGCCATTCTCACCCAGCGAATGCATGACATCGGCCGTACCGGCTATGCACTCCTGTATTTAGTGATTCCCGTTGTCGGACCGGTCTGGCTGTTCATGCAGATGGTAAAACCAGGTGCGCAAGGTTCCAACAAGTTTGGCGATAACCCACTCTCCCGAAACGACTACCTTACCGTGGATATCAGAATCTAATTATGCCAACTGTCAACGACGTTACCCAAATTAACAAAATCAAGGTTCTCGCAATCGCAGAACCCGAATCGACCAAGGATATCCAGGATTGTCTGAAGAAAACCGATTTACCAATATCGATTGGGGGTGGGCATTTCAGCATGGGCGGGCAAACTGCAAGCCCGGGCAGCCTTCATTTGGACCTTCGCAAACTCAACAAAATTTTATCGTTCGATCTCCAAAACAAAACGATTACGGTGCAAGCGGGTGTACGCTGGTGCGATATCCAGGCCTTCATTGATCCCCATGGACTGGCCGTCAAGATTATGCAGACCTATGCGAACTTCACGGTAGGTGGCGCGCTATCGGTGAATGCGCATGGTCGTTATATCGGGTTGGGACCAGTCATTATCTCCGTGCGGTCGATCATACTGGTGCTGAACAACGGCGAAGCCGTGCGCGCGAGCGGTAAGGAAAATAGCGACCTTTTTTACGCGGCGATCGGTGGTTACGGCGCTATTGGTATCATTGCGGAGGTCGAGCTCGATCTGGTCGAAAATGTACGCGTCGAGCGGACCCATAAGAAAATGAAGACCAGCGATTATCCGGCATGGTTTGACAAAAATGTACGGCACAAAGAAACGGCGATTTTTCATAACGCTGATCTTTACCCACCGCACTACACATCAGGCCGCGCGGTTACCTGGTCCAAGACAGATGCGCCGACAACGACCAAGCACCGGCTGCAACCGTTGAGAAAGCTCTATGCCCTGGAAAAATATTTTCTGTGGGCTATTTCGGAAACACCGCTTGGCAAATTACGTCGGGAATTCATTATCGATCCACTGCTTTACCTGTCAAAAAAGGTCTACTGGCGTAATTTCGAAGCCGGTTATGACGCTGCCGAGCTGGAACCGTTCGGGCGAGAACAAAGAACTTATGTTCTGCAGGAATACTTCGTACCTTATGATCACCTACTGGAATTTGTTCCAAAGATGGCCGACGTGCTGAATAAGCACAAGGTCAATATGATCAATATTTCCATTCGCCATGCCTTGGCAGATCCTGGCACCATCATGGCGTGGGCACGCGGGGAGACGTTCGCATTTGTTCTCTACTACAAGCAGAGAACCAGGGATTCAGCCAGGCAACGCGTAGCCGTGTGGACCCGAGAACTGATAGATGCCGTGCTGGAATGCGGCGGTACATATTACCTGCCCTACCAGCCGCATGCGACCCATGAACAATTCCATCGTGCCTATCCACGGGCAAAAGAGCTATTCGCGCTCAAAGCAAAGCTGGATCCCAATTATCGTCTGCGTGGCGCCTTGTGGGATAAGTACTACGCACCAACCATTGAAACAAAGGAAGATATGCAGCCAGAAACGTCGTTGTTTAAGCGCGTTTATAACGACCCAGTCCAGGCCGACAAGTTCTACGCATTCTTGAAGAACATCTTCCATCTGTTTCCTGAAGATCGCCTGCACACGCTGATCAAGAATTCGGTCGCAAAGCACGACAACGACGAAGCTATTTATCGCGCCATCCAGGCCGGACTGACTGCAATAAGTCCACCGTTGGGATTGATCCGATACGCACTGCCATCACTCAAGGCGCAGAAGGAAGAAATGGGAAGGCAGAGCGCGCAGCTGCTCAAAGTCCAGAAACAACTCATCGATTACGTCGAGATCGGCAGCACAGGGCGCTATGTCAAAGCGCTGCAGAAGCACTTGCATATTGGCGGCAAAGTCACTCTGGTCAACGACAAGGGGCCAGGCTTCTCGCCGGTGGACATTGTTGAACGCGGCCAGATTGGGAAGATCGGCGAGTTCGTCAATCTGAATAATTACGCAGCACTGGACATCCATCCTGAAAGCGCTGATTTGATCAGCTGCTTTGTAGGCCTGCACCATATGGAGCCGGAAAAACTGACTCCATTTTTGCAGTCGATCGTGAAAGCACTCCGACCAGGTGGATTCTTTATTTTGCGCGACCACGACGTCAAATCGAAGGAGATGGATGACTTCGTGAGTCTGGCGCATTGTGTATTCAATGCCGGTCTGGAAGAAGCCTGGTCGACAAACGCTGCAGAATTGCGTTACTTCACCAGTGTACAAACTTGGATTGACCGCCTTGACGCCGTCGGTTTGAAGCACACCGGACAAATGCTCCAGCAAAATGGCGATCCCTCCGACAATGTATTGATGGCATTCCAGAAGGTATAAACCGGCATGGCTATTTCACGACTGAAAACTCTGGCAGTGACGATGATGCTTTGCGCATCATTCGTGGCCAATGCCTATGCTGAACCAGAAAGCGTGATTGCACCGGACCATCGTCGAGACGTGGAGCAGACGTTCCTGACTTTTCCGGAATGGTTTCTGGTGCATAGCCCGGCAGAATTTGCCAAAGACATCAAAACCCATCCTGCCCACGATTTTCCCTTTGTCTCGCACATTGGCCAACTGTGGGGAAGTTATGGTGACGTGATTAAAGAACAGGTCAAACAAGACTACCCTGGCAATCCTGGGTACCACACCATGATCATCGTCATCGCGAGCAGCACGACCGTAGAGTATGGCATTCGCGCTATCTATGAGAACTCGATCGGCAGAGCGAGCTGGTTGCTGTCGTCAGAAAAATTGACTGCCGAAGATAAATTCGCGGCCGAGGTCGCCCAAGATTACGTCGATTTTATTCGCCAGGAACCTTGGTACCTATTCAATTTCACGGACAAATTGAAAAAACTATGGACCACGGTGCCAGCGACAGGCGATGACATGATCCGGAAATGGGAACGTCGTTATGCACTTTCAACGGAATACGTCATCAAGGCCATCTACGGCAAAATCATTGAGCTTGCCACTCGAGCCGCCTACGATCCCGCGTTAATGACAACCCAGGTGCAAGTGGACCACTTTCCTGACGGCGCACATTTTGACAAAGTGACGTTGGTCAAGCGACTAACAGACGGTACGGCCGTTCTGGAACTGCCGCGGTACTTTGATTTCCGCATTGTCGCCACGGAATTGGCAAGAAATGACATTAAGCTGATGGACATTGCCGGCAATAAGTCCGTTATTTTGATAACCGCATTCACCAACAGCGATCATGTCGGATTGCCGGGCCGGGAGCTTTTCGAGCAGCCGATCATCACTGAACCTGGTAAAAAGCGGGTTGCGCTCATCATCCCTGTGCAAGAACTGTCTGAATTTTTAGTCAAAGCGCCAGAGCAGAACTTGACCGTTGAACATGTCTATGACTACTGATCGATCAGCGCGGACTGCTAGATTCGCCCATTCTGCACCGTGTGCGATTGCGGTAATTCTGATTGCCGCAGTTGTACACTACCGTAACAATTTTGCTCGCGGGGTCAGGTCCTGCTCGCGGGGTCAGGTCCGGCAACTGGACAATCTAGTGGCGTTGTATCCGTTTGCCGGATCTGCCCCGGCATGCGTTCCATCGCCATGTGGCGCAGTTTTCAGAACTGCGCCACTTCCCAAGTAATTATGGCGCAGTTCTGAAAACTGCGCCATAATTGCGCCACACGCACTTCGAACGGCGCCACCACTGCTATGTCCACCACTTCAGACATACTGAACAGCATCCGGGCATCCGAGAACGGATTGACCCTGGCCGAACTGCTGGCCGCACACTCTGACGTTGCCAGGCGTACCGCACAGCGCGTGGTCGCAAAGCTCATCGACAGCGGCCAAGTCGCCGCGCAGGGGCAAGGCAGGGCTCGTCGCTATTTTCGGGCGGATGCCCAACCTGGCGGTTCAGTACTTGCCATCGGTGTAGATCGCTTCCCTTCTTTTGTTCCCCTATCTGCCGACAGCCAGGACATCCTTGCCTATATCGACCAACCACCAGAAGCGCGCAAGCCGGTGGGTTACCAGCTTGATTTTTTGGACGCCTACCGCCCCAATAAAACTTGGTACTTGTCCGAGTCACTTCGCCGTCAACTGCACAAGATGGGCCGAACCTCCCAGGTTAATGAGCCCGCAGGCACATACAGCCGTGCCATTCTGAATCGCTTGCTGATCGACTTGTCGTGGGCATCGAGCCATCTGGAAGGCAACACCTACTCACGTCTCGATACGCGCGAACTTATCGAGCACGGCAAGGCCGCACGGGGCAAAGCCGCCATCGAAACGCAGATGATTCTTAACCACAAGACGGCGATCGAACTGCTGGTCGAAAACACCGACAAGCCGGAATTCAATCGATACACGCTGATGAATTTGCACAGCGCATTGGCGGAAAACTTGTTGCCCAATCCAGCGGATGAAGGACGTATCCGCCAGCACGCCGTCGATATCGGCAAAAGCGTTTATCGCCCGCTCTCAACACCACAACAAATCGAAGACGCGCTGGAACTGCTTCTGGCCAAAGCTAACCAGATTGAAGATCCGTTTGAGCAATCCTTCTTCATGATGGTGCATTTGCCCTATCTGCAGCCGTTTTCCGACATCAACAAACGCACCTCACGCCTGGCCGCGAATTTTCCGCTGTTCCGCGCCAACTTGTGTCCGCTGACTTTTCTGGACGTACCGGAGCAGGCCTACAGTCGGGCCACCCTCGGCGTCTACGAAATGACCCGTGTGGAGCTGCTGCGCGACCTGTACGTTTGGGCCTATGAACGATCAACGCAGGAATATCTGGCCATCAAGCAAGACCTGGCAGAGCCCGATCCTCTTCGTTTGGCTTGGCGTGACTTCATCAAGCAGACCATCCGCGAAGTGATCACTCAGCCAGGACTTGACCCACTTTCATGTGTTCAGCGAGCCGTGGCTGAACGTGTCCCCGAGGGCGAGCAAGCCGCTGTGCAGGCGCTGATTGTTGAAGAACTACGCAGACTACATGAGGGGGTGCTGGCGCGCTACGGCTTACGGCCATCCGAATACACGTCTTGGAAGGCGACTAATGGGCATTGATGGATTCTGGTCTGATTCCGCAAACGGGAATTGACAAGATTAAAAAATTTGAAAAATAGATTTACATACATGCCGAGTTTGGTATCAGTTCCGGCAAACGAATAAGCGTCCACCTTATTGTCCATTTGCTGGAACACCGCGATGCGCTGCGAACGATTAGCAGGAAAATTAGCAGGGTCGGTCTGAAGCCCGCATGGATACTAGGATTTCGGCGGGTTCGATTCCCGCCGCCCCACCAATCATTCGTTTAAAATCAACAACTTATAGATTTATGATAGCATAAAATTGGGGTATTTTGGGGCTGTTTTGGCTCAAAAACGCCACGCTTATGCCAGCTTTTATCGCCGGTCTGCTCGCTTGCTGGCGTGCTATTCATTCTCAATCTCGAACCAGCAATCTGCACAAATCAGCTTGCCTCCGGTGACTCCGTCTATCCCTTTGCATTGAAATCCTTCAAGACTGCCAGTGGTTGCGTTCGTGCCCAAAATATCAAACCCATGTTGGGTTTGCCCAAAATGGCCATTTAATTGTGCATGCGAATGCGGTCCATATTTCACAGAAGAGATCCCGGCATAGTCTTTCAAATGCCTGCCAATCGGACGGCAGCGGCAATTGGAAAGCATCAAGTGTGGCTATGCTGTAGTTCTGAATATTGATTAAAAAAATTCAGCGCCAAATTAGGGAATCTGCGTGAAATCCGCGAACATTCGCATCGGGTATATCCTTATTTAACCGAGCTGCCATTTCTTTTGCTTTGCTTTGACGAATACTGGATATTCCAAACGCTTGACGCGCCGTATTTTCTGCGGCCATTTCCTGAAAATCGATAAAGTCCATTTCGGTAACACCGGACCGCGTCAAACCATCGACAATCGGGTTTCCGAGCGAACCGCACCCTAGAACCAAAACTCGCTTTGGGCGGCGAAGACGAAAAAGTTTCCTTACTATGGTCGCGTGTCAGCGACTATTCAGAGTCTATTGCGGCTCTCGTTCAACATGTTGCAGAACAGTGCTCCTTGTTCAATCGCGTCATCTAATGCGATATGGGTGTGAGGAAACGGGTCAAACCAATGCTTTGGCATATTCTTTTTTGTGCTCTCTCTGTAATTGCGCTTCAACAAAGCCATCGCAAAAGACTTCATATCTAGTGCTGAATGGCTAAAGGGGCTCTCGCCCGTAAACCGAATCAAGTACCAATAAACAAACAAGAAATCGAACCCGGCCGGGTACGCCACGAACACGGGTCGGCCCGGCAGCGATTTGAGCCAATCTACATAGCGAACCATTGCAACTTCCGGCGTTTCCAGACTCTTCCGGCAGGCCGCCCATGCTTCCGGCTGCGTGGCCCACCATTCCGCCGTTTTCGGGTGCGGGGCTGCGTCCGGCAAAGTTTCCAAATTTACACTGAATGTCGATACAAGGGTCTTGTCAGCCTCGTACGCTGCTGAACCGAAGCTCAACATGGAATGCGGGCCAGGAATCGGGCCGTCAGATTCAACGTCAGTGCTAATGTAAATCTCATTCATGACTTTCCCGCTATTTAGGGTGACGCCGAGCACTCAGCTCTCGCGTCTGTACAGAAATCGCTTTCGGCGCTTAATATTTCGCGAATCAACTGCTCACGATTTTACTGTATATTTACACAGTAAAATAATCGTTATAGAAGATTTTCTTTCGACAATATATTACAGCCCATCACCTACGTGACGGCAGCGCTCCCCCTCCGGCCATTGGTAGAGTACTTCGCCACAGCGCCCTCACCTTGTTGCCTCAAACAACCCGAGTAGACTATCTGCGGGGCCGAGGATAAATCACCATATGTTTTGTGAGCAATTAATAAAATAGAGAATTATTTATGACTCACAAACAATATTATTTTGAATCATGCTATGCTTTGTGAGCAATAAATATAACCAAAAACAATCTACAGCACACAAAATGACGGCAAAGACTTTGGGACGAAGAACCTCGTTACTTTTTTCCGGTCTCCATGACAGGGGACAGACTATCTTTGATTTAAAGACAGCCGCAAATCTTATGCAAGTCAGTTCACCAAATGCCGCCTCACTCGTGCATGCGGCCACGAAGCGAGGTTTGATAACTCCGATTAAACGCGGGCTCTACAATCTTGTGCCATTCGAGTTGGGGTCCACAACCTTTCATTTGGAAGACAGATATCTACTTGTCAGCCGGAGCCTCGAAGAAATGCCTTATTTTTTCTCGCATGCATCCGCTTTTGAAATCCACAACCTGGCAACACAACCAAATTTTGAAATCTACGTCACCTCCACTACCCGTCGAAAAACAATCAATCTAGGCGGCTCGAAAACTCACTTTGTGGCAGCATCTAAGGACCGTTTTTTTGGTTACGAACCCAAAAAAATTGCAGCCAACCAAATTATGGTCAGCGACCTGGAACGAACATTAATCGATGGCCTGGCAATTCCGGCATACTGTGGTGGACTCATTGAGGTTGCAAAAGCTTTTTTCATGGCAAAAGGTCGACTAGACAGTGATAGGCTCATCCAATACGCACGTGAGTTCGGCAAATGGGCCGTTATACGCCGTGCAGGGTACCTCTTGGAATTTTTTGATTTATCCAACAGCGACGCATTAAATACTCTGGCAGAGAGCTTACCCGCAGGGTACGTGCAGCTTGACCCAGACTTGCCGGCCGAGGGACCTGGCAGTGCAAAATGGGGGCTTAAATTGAATATAAGCAGCACAGAATTAACCAACGCAGTCAGCCATTAATATGATATTACAACGAGATATTTCGAAACTTTCCAACCGTCTCTACCAGGAAAGCGTCCTTAAAAATGGCAAGAAACTAGCCAAACGAATTCCTGAAAATATTATTGAATGTGACTATGTGTTGGCATGGTTTCTACACGAACTTGCCGCCCATCCGACGCTGTCAAAGTTGCTGGCGTTCAAAGGGGGAACTGCATTACGCCGCGTTCATTTTGGTGAATACCGATATTCTGAAGACCTGGACTTTACTCTGACGGAAGAAATTTCGTTGAAGGACCTATTTTCAGGATTCAACCAGGTGTTCAAAACACTGAAAGAAAAAAGCGGAATAAAGTTTGACCTGGACGAAACCGACGTGACGCGACACCAGCGCAATGATACGTTTTATTTTAATTACCAGGGACCGCTGCCAGCAAAAAATAAGGTCAAAGTTGATGTAACCCGCAGTGAAACGATAGTGTTTCCACTCGAACGAAAACCAATCCTAAGAACCTATGAAGAGTACGCAGACTTACCTGAAAATGGCCCAGCACTTCAGGTCTACGCTTTTCACGAAATCGTAGTGGAAAAAACATTGGCTGTTACTGACGGGGCTCGGAGGGAGCCACGCGATTTGTATGACCTTTGGTATATCTTGCAGGAGCGGCATGTCCAACATCCAGAGGAACTAATAACGGGTCTGAACAAGAAATTGGCGAGCAGAGACGGTCGGGCAAATGACATCCTCGCGCCGCGTATCGAAAAGGTAATGGCGCATCTTGAAAAAGCATGGACACAACGTCTTAGCGCACAGGTCGAGGTTCTTCCTGGTTTTGACGATTGCTTTCGCGACGTAAAAAAACTAATGACCGAATTTGACAAGTTGCGTGTTGATATCACCCAATGCTAACCCCATAAATTTGTCCGGCAAATAAATGCGACAAATTTGCGACAAGTATAAAAAGTCTCTGAAAAGCCTTATTTTTATTGAGTAAGCTACGGGTTCGATTCCCGCCGCCCCACCAATAATTTTTCCTTTAAAATCAATCAGTGAAACAGGAAGCATATCTTTGCATCAAACGCAAAGATACGCCTCCTGGACAAAGCGCAACGATTCGCTTCGTCACGGCTTAAATGGCCATTTAAGCAATAGTCAACATTTATTCAAATGTGCCCAACCACACGTCTTCCAATTTGCACATCCACTCCGTGGCAAAGCGATTTGCGCTTGATTGCCCTCACCCAGCCTGCATTTTTTGTCCCTATCACCATATCGACTAAATAAGTGCCGGTATTTCATTTATTCTTCTTTGATACCCTCAACACTAAAATACAAAGTCACTTCATCACTGACGAAGGGTATAAATCGATCGACCCCAAAATCGCTGCGTAATATTTTTGTAAAGCCGTTAGCGCCGCAAGCCCTCTTCAAATATAAAAGCATGAAACGGCAATTGAATTGCGTAATATCGATCACCACTGGTTTGGTCTTGTCTTTAATCGTGAGATTGCCTTCAACCTGGCTTAATTTGTCATCGTTAAAAATCAGTTTAGTCGAATTGAATATGATTTTCTGAAATTGCTGCGTAGCGAAAAATGAATCAGAACGCATTATGTTATCGAATAGTTCGGAGCCGGTATGGACCGAACTGGCGTCAATTTCGATCGTAATGCTGCCGGATTTGTTATCCTCATCCAAATCGATAAATCCACTATTTTTATCAAATTGCCCGCGTTGTGCAGATAGGCCCCAATGCTGATACTCAAAGCTGCTGAAGGTATGTTTGGGATCGATGACATAATGATCAGTGGCATAGCTTAGCGGGCACAATAAAAAAAAGACCAGAAATGCGAATCTTAAAACGAGTGGTGGCATGGTTAATTCCAGTGGGCGGCGTTTTTTGTCTTGCAGACTTACCCTGTAAATACCCAGCCAGGTGTAATTGGTTCAATGCATCGAAGAGTTACAAGATCAGCTACGCTGAAAATTGTTTGAACCTATTGATTCGAATCGGGCATTAACGGTAGAGGACAAGGAGATTGCATGCCGCATGAGCCAGACATCAGCCAAAAGGAGAAATTGGAAATTACCCAATCTGCGGAAACCAATTCAAGCCAGCTCGAATCCCGTGATGTGCAACTCATCATTCGGATCACTAACGGTGACCTGCGTGCGTTCGACGCCTTGTATCGCAGTTATTTTCCAAGACTGGTGCGGTTTCTGGATCGATACACGCGCAGAACGGCACTGATTGAGGAAATTATTAACGACACCATGTTCGTCGTATGGGAAAAGGCGGATGCCTATAACCAAACAAGCAAAGTGTCGACATGGATTTTTGCCATCGCTTACCGTAAGGCGATGAAAACAATCAAGCGCACCGATGACCCACAAGAGGCGGATTTCGATCTGGTACAAGCGGGGATCGAGATGGAGCCGGACAGCCAGCTAAGCCAGCGCCAATTACAGCAATGCGTGAGCCACGCACTGGATGCCATATCGGTCGAACAACGGACTGTCGTGAATCTGGCCTACTATCATGGCATGGACTATCAGGAAATTGCGACCACAATGGATTGTCCGGTGAATACAGTCAAGACACGCATGTTTCATGCGCGCAAACGCTTACAAAATTTGCTTGCAAAGGTAATGGAGTCATTGTGATGAACGAAAAAATTGTGACAATAAACGATACGGTGCATGACCGCGTACAAAAATTGCTGCCGTGGTTTGTGAATGATACTTTGCGGGGAGAAGAAGCCACTCTGGTCCATCAGCATTTGAACGTGTGCCCTGAATGTCAGGCAGATTTCGCCTGGCAGTGCAAACTGCGAGCAATCGAACCTGAATCGGACGTGGTGCCGGATGTGGATAGAGCGTTTGCAAAATTGCGGGAGCGGATTGATGCAAAACAAATCCAGGCCAGGCAGAGACCGGCCTGGTTTAACCAAATCAGCTTGAAAAATCGCGCATGGATGCCTTGGGCTCTGGCAGCACAATTGCTGCTGATAGTCGGACTTGTGGTGTCGCTCACCACGCCTGACATGAAGGCTGCCACGTATCGCGCGCTGGGTGCCAATTCGACTATGAATGGGAATATGATTGTCGTTTTCAAGCCCGAGACGTCGGAACAGGAACTACGTCGCATTTTGAACAATGCGGACGCGCGGATTGTGGATGGGCCAACAGTCACGGATGCCTATTTGCTGCACGTGAAAGATGACAACCTGGATGGCACATTGCATAGTTTGCGTGCAGAACGTGCCGTTGCATTGGCCGAATCGCTGAGCCCCAAAGGTAAGCCGTGAATCTGATCTGGAAAATGTCGGTGCTATTGCTGTCTATGGCTATATCAGTTTGCCACGCAGAGGCATTTCCAGTTGCGACAGACAATGTGCGAACTGAAGATGTCGGACATAACGACAAGGTTTCGCATCAGTTGCTGGTGATGTTGCATATGCCATTGCCGCATTTTCGTCCGGACAGCAGTTATTCGGGGCGTTACAGTGATGATAGCGGGCATAAAGCCAGGCGGCGCATTGCAGAAGCTATCGCCATCCAGCACAAATTAACATTGATTTCGGACTGGCCGATGCCGACTTTAGGTGTAGATTGCTACCTGATGGCGTCAACGGAGCCGGTTGAAAACGTGATTACAATTCTTACTCATGATGCGCGAGTTGAATGGGTTCAGGACATGAATGTGTACCACACGCTGGGCGCCAATGATCCACTTTACTCATTGCAGCCAAGCGCCAAACTATGGCATCTGTCGGAGATCCACCAGTTCACTACAGGCCGCAATATCCGCATTGCCGTCATCGATAGCGGTGTCGATGATAATCACCCGGATTTAACCGGACAAGTGAATATTAAAGAGAACTTTATCGACAATAATCCCTACATTTCAGAAACGCACGGTACCGCGGTGGCGGGCATTATTGCGGCCAGAGCTGGCAATGGGGTCGGCATTGAAGGTGTTGCATCGAATGCGCGACTGATGGCGCTTCGCGCCTGCTGGGAATTGTCTGCGCGCGAAACGCAATGCAATACCTTCACACTGGGTAAAGCGCTGAATTTCGCGATTCTGCATAAAGCCCAGGTGATCAATTTAAGTTTGACCGGTCCAACAGACAAATTATTGCAAATGTTGCTGGATGCGGCGCTTGCGCAAGGTATCACCGTTGTAGGCGCGGTTGATCCACTGCGCGCAGATGGCGGTTTTCCAGCGACGCACCCCGGCGTACTGGCAATTTCAGATGAAGATATTAAACACCTGCGAATTGGCGCAATGTTGGCGCCGGGACGAGACATCCCCACCACAGAGCCAGGTGGGAAATGGGGATTGGTCAATGGCGCATCCTTTGCCTGCGCCCATGTCTCCGGTTTGGTTGCGTTACTGCTTGAAGTAAATCCCGCTCAAACGCCAGAAAAAATCAAACAAAAATTGATACTGATACCGCCTGTCGCCGGTCGGACGCCAGGCACGATAGATGCCTGCGCATCTGTCGCGCAATCACTGAATTCATGTGTTTGCTCTTGCAATGGCAACCATGCCGCGAAAGTTATCCATTAGCCGATATGACGCGAACGCACAAAGCGACAAGATTTTTGTCGCTTTTGTGTTGTTATGCCTATGCGCCATGCACAGTGCCTCGGGACAGATCAGCGGTAATGCGACGGTTGTATCGGATTACCGCTATCGCGGCATGTCACTCAGCCAGGGAAATCCGGAAGGCCAGCTCAGCGTCGCTTACGACAATTCTGCAAATTGGTACGCAGGCGGTCTGGTTTCCGGTGTCAGGCTGGATGACTTTAATACTGAGCAATTCATCGCGTATGGCGGCTACACCACATCGCTATTTTCCGGGCTGAGTTTGGACGGTGGCATCAGCAACACCACGTTCAGGCAGGCTTCTGACTACAATTACAATGAAGCGTATATCGGACTGACATCCAATAGCTTCAACACACGACTATATTACTCACCCAGCTACTTCTACCAAAATGCACGTACCGTGTACGGAGAACTCAACGTGCCCTACGCAATAACGGACAACGTGCAACTTCTGTCACACCTGGGCTTGCTGCATCACCTGACAGACAACGCGTCGACCGAGGTTGATCTGTCGACTCGCTACGACTATCGAATCGGACTGGATGCCCGGGTAAGTGACTGGAATTTCCAAATTGCGCTGGTTGGCTTGCAAAAGAAATCTAATGCCTATGAACAATATGATGATCGTCACCTCCACACCTGGCTACTGAGCGCTACCTATTCCTTTTAATTGCAGCCCGTCGCATGTGCACATTTATTTCAATTTTATTTGAACCTCTTAGTGTCGACCTGGTATTGACCGGAAGTAAAGGCAGTTCCACGTTAACTGATATCAGGAGGAGCGATGAACACACGAACTAATGCGATGCGCGCAAAAATTGTTGGGTTGCTGGTCATACTGTCAGGAGTGGCCGGATGCGGAGGTGGTTACGGAGGTGGTAGTTATGGCGGCGGCAGCGGCGGTAACAGCTATACGATGCCCATGGTGTCGTTTTCCACACCGGCAAGTGCTACTGCGATCAATTTGGGGCAGAGCCTAAAACTGACCTGGAGTTCAACCTATGCGACAGCCTGTACTGCCAGCGCGTCGACAGACACGGCCGGCACATTTACCGGCAGCCAATCTACCAGCGGTTCCGTGACCGTGGCACCAACAGCAACCGGCACGGCAACCTACACACTGACCTGTACCGGTACAGGCGGCTCGGGATCTGCCACTACCGCAGTGGTCACCATAAACCCCTCAATACTCAGTACGCTGGCAACCACCACCACGATAGGTTCTACCTTGGATCCGGTCGAACATGGCGGCAACCCCTATGGGCTGGCAATTGCGCCGATTACAGCAGGTTTAATGACTGCGGGCGATTTGATTGTTTGTAATTTCAATGATGGAGCGACCAATACTCAGGGCCTGGGAACAACCATAGTCGGCTTGCATCCGACCGCAGGTGCGACACCTTATAGAATCGCACAGTCATCGCAGCTGCAAGGTTGCGCTACGTTGGCGATGCTTCCGGACGACAGCATTTCCGCATCGGCATTTTCCGCCAATCTGAATCCTCTGGTTACAGCAGCCGGTGTAGTCACCAATCCATTTGCAGCGGATACCTTTACTGGTCCGTGGAGCCAAACTTATGCAGCAGGCCCGGCTGCACTGCCATCGGCGTTGTATACGTCTGTTGAGTTGAACGGCGCGATAGGACGAATCACCTTAAATGGCGACGTGCAATCCGCCTTTACTGAAATCGCCAAGGGCTTTTGCGGTACCGGCGCACCAGGCGGCGTATTTGCTCCTGCCGGTCTCACCTACGATCCGTCAATCGATACGCTCTATATCGTTGATACCAGCTCCTATAGTGTGGTTGCGTTCTCCGCTGTATCGACAATTGGTGCCGACGGCATCATTGTTAATGGAAGCTGTGGCGGCTCCACACCAACACCTGCTTTAACGTTCTCCGGAACCAACGCAAGTCAGGCTAAAGTGATCGCCAGCGGCGGACAGTTGAATTCGCCTATTAGCGCCGCGTTACTGGCGGACGGCGATTTAATTGTTGGTAATGGTGATCTCAATTCGCCAGCAGTGACTAATCTACTGTTTGAGATATCACCTGCGATCGGATTTGTTGGCGCACCGGTGCAACTGGATACCGGCGCACCAGGCGCATTGTTTGGGTTGGCAACCAAGGTTGACAGTAGCGGAAATCAGATCATTTATTTCAATGACGACAACGACAATACCGTCAAGATGCTGGCAAAATAATTGTTTGAAATTCATGGCTGCACAGTTTCAGGTGAATGAAGTGTGCAGTTACGCTACACAAAGCAGTAATTCATGCAACCTGTCAGGTTGACACTGAATGGCTATCTGCCTGCAGTTTGTCCTTAAGAATAAGTTACGCACTAAGCCAATCATTTTAAAATTGATTGGCTTTTTTGTTGGTTGCCACAGAGTGGTCTAGAATGACCTGCTTTGGACTGGATTTTGCTAAATCTAATCTTCACTAATCTTCTCTAATCTTCACAATTGCAACGAACACATTCCGAAATGATGAATTCACCGCCATGATTAAACGATTTCTTGAAATTATTGAAGGTCAGCAGTTAAGTTGGCTGCTCGATTCTGCGGCAGACGCCATGATTATTGCCGACTTCAAAGGACAGATCATCCTGGCCAATCCTCAGGCATTGAACATGTTCGGTTATGTAGCCGAAGAAGTGAATGACAAACCGATAGAAATGCTGCTTCCTGAACGCATACGCCATGCTCATATCGGCTTGCGAGACGGCTACTTTCAGCAGCCCGTAACGCGCGCGATGGGGAGCGGAAAAGAACTGGCGGCGCGCCGCAAAGACGGAACGGAATTTCCGGTAGAAGTAAGCCTGTCGCCATTGCAAACGGAACGTGGGATCGCGCTGGTCATGGCAACGGTACACGACATCTCGCTACGCAAGCAGGCGGAATCTGCGCTACAGGAAAACGAAGCCCGCATGCGGGCGATAGTCGATACGGCGGTCGACGCCATAATTACCATCGATGAAACCGGCATCATCGAACGATTTAATCCTGCGGCGCAAAAACTGTTCGGCTACAGCGAAGCCGACATCAAAGGAAAAAACGTCTCTACGCTCATGCCCGCACCATTTCAACAAATGCACGACGGCTATCTTGCGAAATATCTCGCTACCGGAGAAAAGAAAATCATCGGCATCGGCAGAGAAGTGACCGGACTGCGCAAAGACGGCAGCGTCTTCCCGATGGATTTATCCATCGCGGAAATGCGTCTGGGTGAACGCCGCATGTTTACCGGGATAGTGCGTGACGTCAGCGAGCGCAGATTGGTGGAACAGGCATTACGTAAATCGCAGGAAGAATTACGTCAACTGGGCGGTCACCTGGAACGCAACAAAGAAGAAGAGCGCAAGCGTATTGCGCGTGAAATTCACGACGAGTTGGGCGGAATAATGGCCGGCATTAAGGCTTATGTTTCCGTGTTTATTGAACGCGAAGTGCGCGCAGGACGGCAACCTGATCCATTGCTGACGGATGCCGTCGCGTTGGCCGAAAATGGCTTTCAGGCAGTACGACGGGTAATTACCGACCTGCGTCCCAGCGTGCTGGATCAACTGGGTGTGTGGGCCGCGCTCGAATGGCACGCTGACCAGATCGGCAAACGATCCAATCTGCACTGCACCTGCAGCATCGACGATAATGCCGCAGCAATCGCACCCGGCCCCGAAACCAGCACCATGTTATTTCGCGTCGTGCAGGAAGCGTTGACGAATGCAGTGCGCCATGCCCGGGCATCGGCAGTGTCAATTCAGGTCTCCGTCGACGGCGAAGTCTTGCAGGTTTGTGTGCAGGACGATGGACATGGTATCGACTCGGGTCGGCAATCTGCCGGGGTATCGTGGGGTATTACAGGAATGGGTGAGCGCGCCCGCTATTTTGGCGGTGTCGTGACGATCGACGGCGATGCCGGCCAGGGAACCTGTGTAAAATTGCGCATACCGTTGGAGAATTTAAAGAATGACAAATAAAATAAAAGTGCTGTTGGTGGACGACCATACCATTGTGCGCAATGGCGTGCGCCTCATGCTGGGTGAAGCGGACAACATCTCAGTCGAAGGCGAAGCCAGTGACGCCCAACAAGCGGTGCAACTGATACGATCGCAGGAATTTGATGTCGCTATCGTCGATATCGCGCTGCCGGACAAAAACGGGCTCGACCTGTTGAAACAACTGCGCTCCGAACAGCCAAAGCTGGCAGTGCTCATTCTCAGTACCTATTCAGAAGAAATCTATGCGATGCGCGCCTTTAAATTGGGCGCAGCCGGATATCTGAGCAAAGACTGCCCGACCAGTGCCTTGATTCACGCGGTGCGCAAGGCGGCTACCGGTGGCAAGCATGTCAGTCCAAACATGATGGAAAAATTAGTCAGCGCGCTCGGCGGAGAAGTCGGCAAATCGCATGAAACGCTGTCGAACCGGGAATTGGAAGTATTGAAACTGATCGCCAATGGCGCCAGCCTGGTAAAAATCGCCGAGAGCCTGCATCTCAGTCCGCATACCGTCACCACCTATCGCGCCCGCATTCTGGAAAAAATGGACATGAATAACAATGCCGAATTAACGCGCTATGCCATAGAAAATGGCTTGCTGGGATAATTGTCGTATCAACCATATCAACCTCACCTCAGTGTTGCTTTGTAGGGCAACCCCCACAAGAATCTCTCCGGTATTTAAGTAGCCCAAACTCAAAATATCGCCGACTGCGCTCGGTTGGCGCATCAACGATACTGCTCACACGGAATTAACGTAGTCCGATTCCATCTCAACTTCCATGTGAGGCAGTCATGTTACCAGCCATCTCAATTGCAGTACCCACTACTACTGGCATCCAGGTTGCGCCGCGCAATCGATGCTCTGCATGCAGTTTGCGCGATCTGTGCGTGACTACCGGCCTGGCGGATTCCGATACCCTGCGGGTCGAACATATCATCGTGCACAGGCGCATTAACCGCGGTGAGGTCCTGTTTAACATGGGTGATAAATTTAATAATCTGTACGCAATCCGGTTGGGACATTTTAAAACGCATCAGTTGAACTCCGACGGTGTTGAGCAGATCACCGGTTTTCAGATGGCGGGGGAATTGATGGGGATGGATGCGATCAGCACCGACAAGCACAATTGCTACGCCGTTGCGCTGGAAGATTGTGAGGTATGTGAAATCCCGTTTGGCCGGCTGCAGGAATTGTTTACGCTGATCCCTGCCCTGTTACGCCATTTTCACCGCACCATGAGTCAGGAAATCACCCGCGACCAGAACACCATGCTGTTACTCGGGAATATGCAGGCCGAGCAGCGCGTTGCCGCATTTCTGGTCAACCTGTCTTCGCGGTATAAAGCGCGCGGCTATTCAGCGACCAATTTTCAGTTGCGCATGACGCGCGAAGATATCGGCAAATATCTGGGTCTGACCCTGGAAAGCGTCAGCCGTCTGTTTTCAAAATTCAAAAAAATGAACTGGATCGCCATCAACAACCGGGAAATCGCGATTCATGATTTGCCGGTACTAAAAGATCTTGCGTTGAAGTCCTCGGCCCACCACTGATTTTTTGTACTATCATGCTCATTCCACCCACCTGAAAATTTCATTATGGATCGCATCGAAAATCGTACGTTTGATGAAATAAATATCGGGGAATCAGCGCGACTTAGCCGCACTCTGACAGTCAAAGACATTGAGTTATTTGCGATCGTATCGGGTGACGTCAACCCGGCGCATGTCGATGCCGAGTTTGCCCGTAGCGACATGTTTCATAAAGTGATCGCACACGGCATGTGGGGCGGCGCCTTAATTTCCACCGTGCTTGGTACGGAGCTTCCCGGCCCCGGTACGATCTATCTCAACCAGTCGCTGAGCTTTCGCAATCCGGTGGCATTAGGTGACACGGTGACCATCGTCGTCAAGGTTATCGAAAAAATCGCCAAAGGTCACCGCCTCGTACTTGAATGTCTGGTCACCAACCAGCTCGCCGAGATTGTCATTTCAGGACAGGCAGAAGTCATCGCACCGACCGAAAAAGTATCCAGAGAGCGCATCGTCATGCCGGCAGTTGAATTACATGAACACGGTCGTGCTTACCGGCGCCTGCTCGCCATGACAGCCCGCATGGAACCGTTGCGCACGGCAGTGGTTCACCCGGTCGATACCAATTCACTGCTCGGCGCGATAGAAGCAGCCCACGAAGGCCTGATCGTGCCGATACTGGTGGGCCCGGAAGCAAAAATACGCGCAGCCGCAGAATTGGCGGCAATTGATCTGAGCAATATCGAGATAGTCGACGCATTGCACAGCGACGACGCAGCAGCAAAGGCAGTCGCCATGGCGCGCGCCTGCAAGGTCGAAGCGTTGATGAAAGGTGCGCTGCATACCGATGAACTGCTGCACGCAGTGGTGGACCGGGAAACCGGCTTGCGTACCGAAAGGCGCATGAGTCACGTGTTCGCAATCGACGCACCGGGATATCCACGTCCCCTGTTCATTACCGATGCCGCCATCAATGTTGCGCCAAGTCTGGAAGACAAGCGCGACATCGTCCAGAATGCGATAGATCTTGCGCACGCACTAGGCATCCCGGAACCCAAAGTCGCGATACTGTCGGCGGTCGAAACGGTAACGCCGGTAATCAAATCGACGATAGACGCAGCCGCATTATGCAAAATGGCCGATCGCGGCCAGATCACCGGCGCGATACTGGATGGCCCGCTGGCATTCGACAACGCGGTTTCTATCGAAGCGGCCAAAACCAAAGGCATTGTTTCAGTGGTGGCCGGGGTTGCAGATATTTTTGTCGTACCCGATCTGGAATCCGGCAACATGCTGGCCAAACAGCTTGAATACCTGGCCGACGCGGAAATCGCCGGGATTGCCCTGGGTGCCCGTGTGCCGATTATTCTCACCAGCCGTGCCGACAAGACCCTGTCGCGGCTGAGCTCCTGTGCCATCGCCCTGTTACTGGCGCGCCATAAAGTGAGCAAAAAATGACCAGTGCAATTCTTGTTTTAAATGCCGGCTCATCCAGCCTCAAATTTACGCTGTTTCGCGCCACCGCAATACCTGATCAGGCAGACTTAATGTGCGACGGTCAGATGTCGGGCATCGGTCACGCAGTCCATTTCCGCGCATCGGATCAGAATAAAGTCGTGCTGGTCGACGAAGTGCTGAACAGCGGTACCGATCATGAAGCGGCGCTGGATATATTATTGAAGTGGTGTTCCGAGCAATTCGGCGACTGCCGCCTGGTTGGTGCCGGGCATCGCGTCGTACATGGGGGGCAGCACTACATCGCCCCCACACTGATCGACGCAACAGTGGTCGCAGACTTAAAAAAACTGATACCGCTGGCACCGCTGCATCAGCCGCACCATATAGCCGCTATCGCCGCGTTGTTCAAGCTATACCCGGCACTGCCGCAGGTGGCATGTTTCGATACCTCGTTCCATCACACCCAGCCGGAGCTCGCCAGCCAGTTTGCCTTGCCCAAGACGCTGCACGACGAAGGTGTGCGCCGTTATGGATTTCATGGACTGTCGTATGAATATATTGCAGGCCAACTGCCACAGTTTCTGCCGTCGGTACAAAGTCGGGTAGTGGTTGCGCATTTGGGCAGCGGTGCCAGCATGTGCGCCATGCAATCCGGAAAAAGCGTCGCCACCACAATGGGATTTACTGCCTTGGATGGCTTGCCGATGAGTCGGCGCTGCGGCAATCTGGATCCCGGCGTGGTGCTGTATCTGATGCAGGAAAAACGCATGAGTGCCGATGACGTCAGCAACATGCTGTATCAGGAAAGCGGTCTGTTCGGCGTCTCCGGCATCAGCGACGATATGCAAACTTTGCTGGCCAGCGACGATCCGCGTGCCGGGCAGGCGATCGCGCTGTTCGTATATCGCATCAACCGCGAATTGGGTTCGCTGACTGCGGCCTTGGGCGGGATCGATGCGCTGGTCTTCACCGCCGGCATTGGTGAACACGCCAGCGAAGTGCGCCGGCGCGTGTGCGAAGCGGCCAGCTGGCTGGATCTGCGGCTCGATCCCGATGCCAATCAACGGCATGCCACTTGTATCTCGTACCAAGACAGCCCCGTCTCAGTGTGGGTAATCCCAACCGATGAAGACTTGATGATCGCCCGGCATACGGCGCAGCTGCTACAAACCGGCCCCTGAAGATATCATCAAGAATGCATCCATTTTCCGTTTCTAGCGAAAGACCAGAACAGGAATCTGACAATGCGTTAGTACTTTTTGAGTTTCGCTTCCGAGCAAAAATCCTCTGATGCCTTTTCGGCCGTGGCTGGCCATGACAATCAGATCGCATTCCCTATCCTGCGCAGTCCGGATAATTGCCTCGTACGGATTATTATCGATGACATGGAAGGTTGCACATCTCACGCCGAATTCGACTGCCGCCTCCCTGATATCATCCAGACAGCGGTTGGCATATTCGACAGATTCATGGTCCAGTTGCTCCCGCGAATCAACCAGCACGCCTTCCGCATTCACGTAGGGCATATAGGGCGGAATAACGGTCAAGCCTATGACATTGGAACCGATCGATTTGGCAAACTTCATGCAATCTCGCACGACACGTTTTGAAATTTCCGAACCGTCGGTGGGAATAAGAATAAGTTTAAACATTGCTTGCTCCTCAAAATAGGAAATCCGGCGCTGCGAACCAACTTGTTGAGGGAAGTGTAGGAGAACGGCAAAAAACACAGCTTGATCTACATCAAGAATCAACACAAAACCTGTTGGATAGCGAATAATTGATATGCATCAATCCCATCCTGTGGGCGATTGCTATGCTTATTGCATATACCTGAACAGGAGTATCAACCATGAATGAAAAGAATATCGTTCAGTCCGATCTGCCCCATCAACTCGACCTGATTACCAACGCATGGATAGGTCACTTCACCGGCAATATTTCACCGGCGGCGTTGACTAATGCCTACAACGACTGGCTGGTGCATCTGCGACTTTCTCCCTCCAAGCAGGCCGAACTGCTGATGAAAGCGTGGAAGAAAATCGTACGCTGGAATCTCTACGCAATGAATGCCGGCAGAACGGGCGAGTCCGTCGACTGGGAATCACACGACGGCATTGCGCCCCTGCCGCAAGATAAGCGCTTCATCGATCCTGCATGGGGCAGTTGGCCTTACAACGTCATCACCCAAGGATTTTTGCTGAGCCAGCAATGGTGGCACAACGCGACCACCAATGTCCGCGGCGTATCTCCGCATCACGAAGAAGTGGTGACCTTCGTCACACGGCAAATACTGGATATGTGCGCCCCATCCAATTTTTTGCTGACCAATCCCGTGGTACAGAAGCAAACCATGCGCGAAGGCGGTCTGAACCTGTTGCGCGGAGCACAAAACGCCATCGCAGACGGCCAACGCATGTTTAAAAACAATGCGCAATCCGACAGCGCATTCAGGGTGGGGGAAAATCTCGCCGTCACACCGGGCAAGGTTATCTACCGTAACCGTCTGATTGAACTGATCCGGTATTCGCCCTCCACCAAAACCGTGCACGTGGTGCCGGTGCTGATCGTTCCGGCCTGGATTATGAAGTACTACATACTCGATTTGTCCGCGCAAGATTCGCTGGTCAAATACCTGGTTGATCATGGCCACACGGTGTTCATCATCTCCTGGAAAAATCCCGACGCCAGCGACCGCGATTTATCCATGGAAGATTACCGCAACCTGGGCGTGATGGAAGCGATCAACGCCGTCACGCAGGAAACCGGTGCGCCCAACATCAGCGCTGTCGGTTATTGTCTGGGCGGCACGCTGCTGGCCATTGCCGCCGCAGCGATGGCACGTGACAACGACAACCGCCTGGCCAGCATGACCCTGTTCGCCGCACAGGTGGATTTCACCGAGCCTGGCGAAATGTCATTGTTTATCGATGAGAGTCAAATCAGTTTTCTGGAAGCGGCGATGTGGGAAAAAGGCTATCTGGATTCCACGCAGATGGAGGGCGCATTCCAGTTACTGCGTTCCAACGACCTGATCTGGTCGCATCGCCTGCACGAATATCTGCTGGGACAAAAAGAGACCGAGAGCGATCTGATGGCCTGGAATGCCGACGCGACCCGTATGCCGTATCGCATGCATACCGAATATCTACGCCAGCTGTTCCTGCACAACGATCTGGCGGAAGGACGGTATCGCGTCAATGATCGTGTGATTAATCTGAGCGATATCCGCATTCCCGTTTTTGTGGTTGCGACGACAACCGACCATGTCGCACCGTGGCATTCCGTATTCAAAATTTTGCGCCTGACTGAAACAGAGCTGACGTTTTTACTGACCTCCGGGGGCCATAATGCCGGCGTCGTGTCACCGCCCGGCCACCCGCACCGCAGTTATCGCATCGCCACGCGTGAGCAGTGCGATACGGTAGTCGATGCAGACACCTGGCAAGCCGGTGTCGCCGAACAAGAAGGGTCCTGGTGGCCGGCATGGCAAACCTGGCTCGCAGCCCATGGCGGAAAGCGGGTCAAACCACCTGTCATTGCAGCGTCGCTGTGCGATGCACCGGGCACCTACGTCATGCAAAGGTAAAGCGTCAGGATAAACAGCTGTCCGGTCGAGAAAAATTCATGAAAAAAATAATAGACGTATTGAATTTGTTCCACCTTCAAGAATCGCTTGCCGGAGTCGAATTGGAGCTTAAGCAGCGTCACGACGACGAAGTATATCGTCTGCTCCCGCTGCTGGGGCCCATGTTCGGTATCGCGCTGCTGCTGTTTTCTGGGTGGGACTATGTGATCGATCCGGCCCACGGCTGGCTTACTTTTTTTGTCCGCTTAGCGCTGGTTGCGACAGGTTCGATTGCGTATCTGCCAACCCGTTTGCACTGGACGCCCATTCAGCGCTGCGGATTTATTTACTGCACGCACTCCAGTGCGATAATCGTCAGCGAATTCTTGCTCAAGAATGGATTTTTGTACGGGCTGACCGGAATCGCGGCAACCGTTTTTCTGTTATCGGTGGTTACGCTGCGAGTTAAAAACTTTCTGCTGATCCTGTCTGCACCAACGATATTGTTTCTGGTTTTAAGTGCGATCCGGCTGCCGTTACTCGAATTCGTCAACAGCGTGATGCTGTATATTTTTTCGGTTGTCTGCGCGGCGACTGTCATGCTGGTGATACGCGATTTCCGTCTGAAAGCCTACTCGCTGGAAAAAAAATTGCTGCAGATGTCGCGCCACGACAGCCTCACCGGCGCTTATAACCGAGGCTATCTGACCGAGCTGGCCGAACATGAAATTTCTCTGTCAAAACGTCATGGTCGCCCGTTTTCAATTGCCATGATAGATATCGATCATTTCAAAGCAGTCAACGACACTTACGGCCATGCCGCAGGCGACCTGACCATCAAATCCCTGGTCGAAACCTGTGTAAGAAATCTGCGTGCCATTGATCATTTTGGCCGGATAGGCGGAGAGGAATTTGTCTGCCTGCTGCCCGAAACAACAGAGGCCGATGCGATGCTGTGCGCGGAACGTCTGCGTCGCAGCATTGAAGAAATGCGCATAGCGCTCCCGTCCGGGCAACTGAAAATTACTGCCTGCATCGGCGTTGCCGTTTTGAATGCCGGCCATAGCGGCTGGGATGCATTATTGAAAGATGCCGACACCGCCCTGTACTGCGCCAAAAGAAATGGCAGAAATCAGGTCGTGCTGGCGCCGTAATCCAATCGATACGCAACGCGCCGGAATTCAAAAACAGCAATTTGTTCAGACTACATCACAATTTTTTGATACAGATCAATGGACCGATTTAGATCGCCGCTATGATTAGTTCAGGAAAGCCGATAGCGACAACGTAAGAAATGAATTCAATCCAATTTATTCCATAGCATGACGGTCTGTCTGTTTTCTTCCATGACGGCGCTAATTGCGTCCGACAGGATATCTTGAATCATTTAACCCGGGAGTATCGTATGAGCTACCAAAGCATAGTGGTATTTTTAGATAACAGCCAGGCATCCAAAGCTCGCCTCGAATTCGCGTTTCAATTTGCGCAAAAACATCGTGCCCATCTGACCGGCATCCATATGTCAACAGGTCCCTTGTTCGCTTTTGATGCCTACGGACAGACGGCAAACCTGGCCGTCGAGTGGGAACAGCAAATTGAGAAGAAGCGCGTGGAATCGAAGGAGTATTTCCTGCAGCAGGCGAAAAACTTTGACGTCAACGTGGATTGGGACAGCTACCGCGATATCGATATGGATCAGGTTCTGGCACGTGCGCGGGTCGCGGATCTTTGCATGGTCGGCCAGGTAGCAAATATCGGCACCGACAATGAAATAGACCGCAATTTCTTTACCCGTTTCATGCTCAATGTCGGCAAACCGGTTTTATATATTCCGCATGGCAAGGAATTCACGCCGGTGTTTGAAAAAATCATGGTCGCCTGGGATGGCGGTCGCGAATCGGCCCGTGCCATCGCCGATGCCATGCCGCTGTTGCAGGCAGCCAGGATAGTCTGCGTCATGACCGTTGTATCGAAAAGGAAGCACGTCGACGACTTTCCCGATGTCGATATCGCCGCCTACCTGGCACGCCATAAAGTCAATGTCGAGATTGATCGAGTCGAAAACGTGCCGTCAAATACCGCCGAGTTCATATTGTCGCGTATCGAGCTAAAGTGCACGGATTTGCTGGTGATGGGCGGGTTCGGCCACACCAGGTTCAGCGAGCTGATTTTAGGCGGCATGACCCGCACGATGATGAAGCAGATGACTGTGCCGGTGTTGATGTCGCATTGATTGCAACATCAAGTTAAGGAAGTAAGGCACGCAATTTCGGAGTTGAAATTTTATCGATATGCCTGAATGCATTTGTCGCTTGCTCTATCGATTCATCCGGCGCACCAAATTTCTCGAAATAGCTCTTCCACTCCCTAACTCGCTCCCATACATCGGAGATAATGGTGGAGGCATCCTGTGTCGACAGATTGAAGGCTTCCTTGGCAGTTACCGCATTGTCCAGGGTTGCAGCACGACCCAGCTTGCCTACACCGAGATATTGGTAGCGCTCAGTCGCAATCGAAGAACGGGGCATGACGTCGTATAAAGGACTTAGGCGCCATGCTGCCAGCGTAGGATCCCAAAGAAAACCGTGATTGCGCGGATGATCATCGTCATTGGACACAAATATGTTGTAGACCATACGGGTAAATAACTCTCTGTTGTTGTCTCGAATGACAGTCTGGCCGCAATATTTTCGAATTGCCTGAGCCAAATCACTATAGCTTTTTTCGCGGGACTGCATCTCATCACATGACAGCAGTGTCAAACCGCTTATAAAGTGCAGGCTCTTTTCGATCCGGCCATTTCCCGGTGTGGTTCGGAATAGCGCATCGTCCATCGGAGGTCCTTCGCCAATATTTGTCCAATAGCGATCAAAACGACGAATCAGCATCACGTTGCGATCGCCGATTTGAATTACCTTCACTTCAGGAACAGTCATGCCACACTCTGAGGCAAGGTGCATGGTAGCCGCTTCAATATTCGGGACGTCTAATCGCTCATGCCTGCTTTGAAATTTTGCCAACCACATCACACCTTGCTCGTCACGAACAGTGGCTTTGGGGCGAGCTCCTCCCAACGAGACTCCGGCTTCAAATATGATCTCCAGCGTGGCAGGAATCGGCGCGCCTTCTTCAATGCGTTCGGCTGCATCCAACAAATAATGAAGATCGGCCACCGATTGGATTCCGTCTTTTGCAGGTGAACTGATACCAGGGCGGATATCGAGGGCTCCGATTCTATTGCTCCCAGCTTCCAGCAGATAAGTTGATTCCGGCAAATCGTTTGCCTTAGCCTTAAGTTTGGCTTCGATCACGCGGCGTCCCCATGCGTCTGGGGCCGCATCACGAATCCCTCCAAACATACGCATATCGGACACCGGAGTGATCTTCTTTTTAAAGACTGCATTTTTTGGGGAAATCGACAGGCTTACAGGGTCAATTTCGATTGCATTCGAGCGGCCAAGATATTTGGTACCGTATGCAAATTCGGACGCAATGAGATTTGTGTTCTCTTCAGTGAGCGTCAGGATTCCTGCCGGAGCGAATTCGTCCTCAAGTTTCGCAAAAACGAACAGCTTTTTTTGATTAGGCATGGTGGCGACTTAAAAATTCAGATCTTCCAGTTCTTTCTTCGACAACGAACGCACACGTTTTTTACGTTCACGTTCAAAAAGCGCGGCAATTGATGGGTCATTTTCGTTGAAGAAGCTTTGAAGGCTTTTGCCAGGTGCGATTGCATCAAGGTAACGTAGCAAATGTCCTATGGCCAGGCCAGGGTCTCCTTTTTCCAATCGATAGGCCGTATTTCGTGAAATCCCCGCCCTGAGTGCGGCCTCTGTTTGTGATATATGACGGGCAACGCGAAGCCGTGCCAATCGCGCACCGATTTTCTCGGCTTCGACGGCTAGCTCGGTTGGGAGCGCCAAGGATAGAGTGACTCGCATTCGAATAAGGATGGTCCGTTAGGTATTGTATTGAATATTGCGGAATGTGTGAGTAAAAGTCAATATTATTGTTCGATAAATCGATCATTAAATGTATAAGGATCGATTTATCGAACAAAATCTATCTATTCAAGAAGATATGCCTGTAATTCAGTGCTTAGGCTGAGGGGGTATAAAGTGAGCAATAAAATTAATTGAGCGGTATTTGATCTGAATCAAATACAGCTTTATTTACTTCAGTACTATTGACCAAATTGGCTGCACACTGATTTCCTCTATCTGAAATAACAAGTACTCAGGGAGATTTGATTATGTATACGCTCGCATGGACACCAGAATTATCTATAGGCATCCCAGCCATGGATAATGCCCACCAAGTTTTATTATCAAAACTATCTGAAATCGCCCGCGCTCCAGATACCGGATTTAGCAAGTTATTCTTTGCTCTTGCCGACTACCTGGAGCGGGATTTTAAAGAGGAAGAAAAACTCATGGAAGAAATGAGTTTTTATGACATGCATCCGCATCGTGAACAACATGCCAGAGTACTTTATGCATTGCACAAAGTAATCCCGGATGTACTACAGGGCAAATTCGATTCAGCGCGAACCACGCTTGAATTATTTCCGAAATGGTTTGTATTCCATCTTTCCACCATGGATCTGCAATTTGCCATGTGGTTTAAATTAAGAAATACGGATTTGACTTTGGAAATTTGATGTCACATTGATGCCATCTTGAGCGCCCGTTTCAGGCGCTCAACTTCTTCAATCAGATCAACCACCAGTCCGGCGACTTCTTCGTCGATTTCAAATACCGTCTCCATGTCAGCCAGACGACGGGCGCGGGTCAGTTCAGCGCTGGAAAATTGCGTCACCGCTTCTGCGTCGCCGCAGATCAGCCAGGATCTTGCCATGACCCATTGAACATCACGACGACAGGCGCACGCCAGTTCGTCGGCAGTCAGCTGGATTTCATCGATCAACAGACCGGCATGAATATGATTTTGTGACATGACCTACCCTCCCTTTAAGCAGCCTGACGTGGATTAAACGCCATTTCGCGCGCCATTGTTTTGTAGATTTCTCGCTCGCTCTCGGTATGTGCAACTGGCAAAACAACCTCCAGTACCAGATATAAATCGCCTGCCGATGTGCCCGGAATTCCGCGCCCTTTCAGCCGCAACTTTCGCCCGGATTGCGACCCGGCAGGGATAGTTACCTGTACCTTGCCGCCCGGTGTCGCCACATCAATACCGCCACCGAGCATCAATTCCCAGGGCGTCACGGGAATCTTCTCGTAGACATCGCGACCATCAATCTGATACCGCTCATTCGGCGCAAAATGGATTTCCAGATACAGGTCGCCCGGTTTGCTGGCGCCCATTCCCGGCAGCCCCTGGCCTGCCAGACGGATATGCTGGCCCTGTTTCACGCCCTTGGGAATCTGCACGTCGAGTTTGCGTTCCGCCATATACACATGCCCTTGCGCATCAATCTGCGGCGCACGTAACACCAGTTGTCTGACCGCGCCGTGGAACGCGTCGTGCAGATCAATGACGATCTTGGCGTGCTGATCCTCACCACGTATGTTCTGTGCGCCCTGCTGCCTGTTCCCATCGCGCATTTTCCCGAACAGGTTCGCGAAAAATTCGCTGGCTTCTGCCTGATCGGCACCGGAGAATTCATAACCGGAATCCCAGTCAGGCGGTGGCTGAAAATCCTGTCCTTCAGCATAACCCTGACCGACATTGTCATACGCGATTCGTTTTTCCGGATCAAACAGTACCGCATAGGCCTCGTTAACTTCTTTCATGCGTGCTTCCGCATTCGGCTCTTTACTGACGTCGGGATGATATTTCCGCGCCAGCTTGCGATAGGCCTTTTTTACTTCATCCTGGGTTGCCGTCTTGGTCACGCCAAGCACCTGATAATAATCTTTGAATTCCATATGACGCCTTTTGCATTGACAGAGAGTACGTTCAACGATCAAAAACTCTGGTGAAGACAGGGCATGTTCACTATAGTCCCGCCTTATTGCACTATGCAAGATAAACCGAAGCAGACTTTTGCAGAAAATTGATTCAGATCAAAACCCGATTCCGGCTGACGTTTAACATCAATCAGCGACATATCGACAATTTCATTTCTGAGACAAGGAAACACATCATGGCAATGCCAGGAGTAAGTTCAACTTTCATACCGGCGCAAGCTCAATTGATCATGGGCGACGACAGTTATATTCAGGCAGATCGAGACGTCGCCTTTCTTAATCGCGACGAGATACGCGGAGTTCGTCTGCAGCTGGATTATCAAAAAGCCGAGACCCTGCTCAAGCAGCACAACATCAGACATACCATCGTGGTATTCGGCAGCACGCGCATCACCGAACCGGAAGCCGCACAGCGCAAACTTGGTTTGCTGCGTGAGCAGCTTGAGGCAGATCCGGACAATGAACCACTCCAACAACGTTGTGCCATCGCGGAGCGCGTCGCGCAGAAAAGCCATTTTTATGAGATCGCACGCGAATTCGGACGGCTGGTCGGCCATGCCGGGCGCACGCTTAAGGACGGAAAACTGGCCGTCATGACCGGCGGCGGTCCCGGGCTGATGGAGGCCGCAAATCGCGGCGCCTTTGATGCCGGCAGCAAATCGATCGGGCTCAACATCAACCTGCCGCATGAACAACACCCTAATCCCTATATCACGCCCGGTCTGTGTTTTCAGTTCCATTACTTCGCGCTGCGCAAACTGCACTTTCTGCTGCGGACCAAGGCGCTGGTGGCCTTCCCGGGTGGGTATGGCACGATAGACGAATTGTTCGAAACCCTGACCTTGATACAGACCCGCAAAATCAAACCGGTACCCGTGATTCTGGTCGGCGAAGCTTACTGGCGACGCGCGGTCGACGTCGATTTTCTGATCAGCGAAGGTGTTATTGATATCGGGGATCGTGACCTGTTCTGCTATGCAGAAACCGCGCAGCAGATATGGGACGGCATTTTGGCGTGGCACCAACGTAATGGCGACCCGCTGTTACCGATGGCTGGCACCGCTGCCGGCTAGTCCGGCAACCTTTAAGGAAACCATATGAAACTCTCCTTTCACGGCGCCAATCACGGCGTCACCGGTTCGTGTCATTTACTGCAATGCGCCGGCAAGAACATTCTGGTCGATTGCGGCCTGTATCAGGGCGGCCATGAAAGCGATGAAGAAAACCGCGGACCATTTTGCTTCGACGCTGCGGCAATTGACTTTCTGATTCTGACGCATGCGCATCTGGACCATTGCGGGCGCATCCCGTTACTGTATAAACGCGGATTTCGCGGTGAAATCATCACGACCGCCGCCTCGCGCGAACTGGCAAAACTGGTGCTGATGGACTCGGCGCACCTGCAGGAAGAAGAGGCGAAATACCAGGGACGTAAAGCGGCCCGGCGCGGACACGACCAGGGCAGCGTAGCGCCGCTCTATACCGTTGTCGATGCACTCAACAGTTTCGACTGCTTCGGAAGAACAGTAAACTATGGTCAGAAGGAGCATTTGGCCGACGGGATCGCCATGACTTTTTTTGATGCCGGTCACATACTTGGATCGGCAAGCGTTCTGTTTGATCTTGAAGAACCGGGAAGAAAGCGTCGGGTATTATTCTCCGGCGATATCGGTAACGGCGGCCATCCGATATTGCGCGACCCGGAAGTTCCTTCTTCATGCGATATCGTGGTGATGGAAACCACATACGGCGACCGGCTGCACAAGGCGCTTGAACCTTCGATCCAGGAACTCTACCAGGTCATCAACGACACGTTCAGGCGGGGCGGCAATGTCATCATCCCCACATTTGCGCTGGAACGCGCACAGGAACTACTCTTTTTCCTGCGTGAAGGAGCGGAAAAAAATTGCATTCCGGTTTCGACACAGGTGTTTCTCGATTCGCCCATGGCGATCTCGGCCACCGAAATATTTGAGCGTCATACGGATTGTTACGGCCAGAAGGCAGCACAGCTGTTCGAACAGGGTCATGACCCGTTTCAGTTGAAAAATCTGCACTTTGTGCGCGACTCGGCGGAATCGATCGCCTTAAACAGTTTGCCCGGCGGCGCGATCATTATGGCCGGTGCCGGCATGTGTAACGGCGGCCGCGTGCGCCATCACCTCAAGCACAACCTGAGTCGCCCGGAATCAAGCATCCTGTTTGTCGGATTTGCGGCAAGGGGTACATTGGCGCGGCAAATTATTGACGGCGCCAGGGCGGTAAAGATTTTTGGCGAAGAAATTTCGGTACGGGCATCTGTTCATACGATCAATGCTTTCTCTGCGCACGCTGACCAGCAGGCATTACTCAACTGGCATAATCGCACCGGCAAACCAAGCCGTACTTTTCTGGTGCATGGAGAACTGGACGTAATGAATCGCTTCGCAACACTGCTCAGCGACACGAAAGTGGAGATGCCCAGACTCAATGACAGTGTTGAGATTTAGCGTAACAGCTAAGCGACTATCCTAAAATTCTGTCACCAACACGATGCGAGCACCGCGTGAAACAACTTGGTTCCTATAACTAAATGCCGCTGCGCCGCCAGCAGCTACCGCTCTTGGACAGAATGCGTCAGAAAAAAGGTCAGCGAGCTGGCCAGTGTACACGCCGCCCAGAAAAAGAAAAACGTGATCGTATAGCCTGCCAGTGAGGGCCCGTCGTCAAATCCCGCCAGACGCATCAACTCCAGCGGTTCAAACAGCGCAAAGAAACATCCGTCTGCGATGATGGCAACCAGAAACGACGGCCACAAAAAATTGATAGCAAGGCGTAACATAAACCCTCCTTATTTTGCTGATGGCGTATCCGCTTTAAATACAATTGTGCGTTGCTCCGGCCATTTCCAGGTGCCGGTCAAACGCCAGCTGCGCTCCGCATTGTCTACCGTTACTTCCCAGCGTCCCAATTCCAGCATCGGTAATGCGACATCGAAATCGCCCTTCTGATTTAACAGTACCTCAAGCTTTTTATCTTTCTCGGGTTGCGTGGCATGCGACAGCAGGATATTGATTTTCCCCGTTACCGGATAACCATAGCTCACCAGATTACCGTGCAGTCTGCCTTGCACCGGGTCATAACCGGCATTCAGGTTCAAGCCCAGTTTGGTCGCCGCGGTATCGCGTCGCAAATCCTGATTAATTGCGTTGCCCTGGGTGTAGTAGTCGTCAACCACCAGCGCGTCCTGTCGGGTGAAGGCTATCCAGCCGGTGTACGAGGCTGCGATCACCACGATCAGCGGGCCGGAGATAATCAGCCACGGCCAAAGCTGTCGGTACCAGGGTGTTGTACTGTCAACGTGTGTTGCTAATTCCATGATGCTCTCCTCGGCTGACTATTCGCCAGCAAACTAACGCGGTACAAAAAATACCGCTTTTTCTTTAACATGCACGCTGCTGTCATCCACCGCGTTCAGCGTAAAAAATATTTTGTTCGAGCCCGGCTTGCCCTCACCGTGCGCAACCCGCACCCGGACCGGAACGGCGCGCGATTCGGTTCCGTTCAACTGCACCTCATCCGGCGTTGCCAATGCAATTGAGTCGATACCCGACACCCCCAGTTTGAAATGATGCGCAGTCTCGGCAGTGTTCATGATCTGCAAACGGTAGACGTTTTCTATCATGCCGTCGTCGACTTCGCGCCCCAATGAACCGCGATCACGAATCACATCCAGCTTGAGCGGCGTGCGCATCGATAGACTGCCAAAGAAAGTCAGCACGATTACCAATAACAGGCCGCAATAGATCAGCACACGCGGCCGCAACACACGTCGGCGCATCTGCTGTACAGAAAAATGGTTGCTGATTGCGTGGTCGGTCGAATAGCGGATCAGACCGCGCGGCAGGTCTATCTTGGTCATTACCGAGTTGCATGCATCGACGCACGCTGCACAGCCGATACACTCGTACTGCAATCCCTTGCGGATATCGATACCGGTCGGACAAACCTGCACGCACATCGAGCAATCGATGCAATCTCCGGCTGGTCTGCCGGCTGCAAGTTCGCGTTTCGGGCTGGCGCTGCGCGGCTCGCCGCGTTGTTGATCGTAGGTGATGATCAGGGTGTCTTTGTCAAACATCGCGCTCTGAAACCGCGCGTACGGACACATGTATTTGCACACCTGTTCGCGCATCCAGCCGGCATTGCCGTAGGTTGCAAACGAATAGAATAAAATCCAGAACCATTCCCACGGCCCCAGTACTCCGGCTAGCACTTCATGCAGCAGCGTACCGACCGGCGTAAAGTAGGCGACAAAAGTAAACCCCGTCCACAACGCCAGCATTCCCCACGACAGGTGTTTGGCGGTCTTCCTGACAATTTTTCCGATAGTCCACGGCTGCCGCGCCAGGCGAATCTGCGCGCTGCGCGTGCCTTCGATTTTTCGTTCTATCCACAAAAACAGCTCGGTGTAAACCGTCTGCGGACAGGCGAATCCGCACCAGACCCGTCCTGCCACGGCGGTCACCAGGAACAGGCTGTACGCGCAAATAATCAGCAACGCGGCCAGGTAAATAAAATCCTGCGGCCACAATACGATGCCGAAAATATAGAATTTTCGCGCTCCCAGATCGAACAGCACCGCCTGACGCCCGTTCCACACCGTCCAGGGCAAGCCGTAGTACAGCAGTTGCGTCAGCCATACGCAAAGCCAGCGCAAACTGGCGTAGCGCCCTTTGGTCTCGCGCGGATAGATATCCTCGCGCGCCTGGTACATGTTAATTACCACTGGCTCCGGCACCGTGTCGTTCATTATTTTTCCTGGTCCTGATTCAGATTCGACAGGCTCCACACATACGCGGCCAATACATGCACTTTCGCTTCGCCCAGAAAGTCGGCGAACGCCGGCATGGTGCTGGAACGCCCTTGCTGGATGGTTTCCATCACGGTTTCCTTGCTGCCGCCAAACAGCCAGATCTTGTCGGCCAGATTCGGCGCACCGATCAGCTGATTGCCGGTTCCGGCCGCGCCGTGACAGGCGGCACAACTGGCGGCGAATTTGGGCCTGCCGAAGGCCACTTTGACCGGATCGGTAGTCATGCCCGACAGACTCCTGACATAGATGGCGACGTTTTCGATATCTTTGTCGCTGCCCAGTGCAGCGCCCATCGGTGGCATGACGCCATGACGTCCATGCATAATCGTGGTCTTGATGGTTTCAGGATCACCACCGAACAGCCAGTCGTCGTCGGTCAGATTTGGAAAACCTTTGCTGCCGCGCGCATCTGAACCATGGCATTGCGAACAATAGGTTAAAAACAAACGCTCACCCATCAGATGCGCTTTCGGGTCGGCAGCCACCGTTTTCAGATCCTGCTTTAAGTACTTGTCGAACAACGGTCCATATTCGGCGTCTGCCTTGCGCAATTCTTCCTGATACGCCGTGCTGGATTTCCAGCCGAGTTTGCCGGCGTAGCTGCCGAGACCGGGATAGAGAAACAGATAGACGAGCGCAAATACGATGGTGATATAAAACAGCCACATCCACCAGCGCGGCATCGGCGTATTCAGTTCGGTCAGATCTTCATCCCACACGTGGCCGGTGGTGCCGTCCAGTTTGGCTTCTTCGCTGACCTCCAGCTTTTGCATGGATTGCGTCCAGAGCAGCAACGCGCAGCCGGCAATACCCAGCAGGGCCAGCACCGTAATATAAACATCCCAAAATCCGCTGGTGAAGTCAGCCATGATGATGCTCCGTGGTGTAGTGTTGCGCATCATCCGCATCGTCGGTAAACAGCAGATTGGCGATTTCATCGAAATCATTGCTGCGTTTGTATAGGTATATCCACCAGAGTATGCCGAGAAAGGTAATCAGACTGATGACCGTCATGATGATACTGGCGTTGTTGAAAATAGCATCCATGGTTAGTTCCTCGATTTGATCAATATGCCCAGTCCCTGCAGATACGCGATCAGCGCGTCCTGTTCGGTTTTATCAACCAGCGCATTTGGCGCGTCGCTGATTTCTGCGTCGGTATAGGGAACGTTCAGGCGCTGCAAGGCGCGCATTTTCGGTATCACTTCTTCGGGCACCAGTTTGGTGACGGCCAGCCACGGGTAGCCGGGCATGTTCGATTCCGGTACCACGTCGCGTGGATTATTCAGATGTATGCGGTGCCATTCGTCGCTATAGCGGTCGCCGACCCGGGCCAGATCAGGTCCGGTACGTTTGGAGCCCCATTGAAACGGATGATCGTAGACGGATTCACCGGCCACCGAATAATGTCCGTAACGCTCGGTCTCGGCGCGGAACGGACGTATCATTTGCGAATGACAGTTATAACAGCCTTCGCGGATATAAATGTCGCGCCCAACCAGCGTCAGCGGTGAGTACGGTTTCAAACCGGTGACCGGTTCTGTGGTCGACTTCTGAAAAAACAGCGGTACGATCTCGACCAGTCCGCCGACGCTGATCACCAGCACGACCAGTCCTATCAGCAACCAGGGATTTTTTTCTATCCAGTCATGGGAAAATTTCATATTTTTGCTCCTGGGCTTACGCCTGAGTTGGTAACAGTGAGGGAATGCGCGCCTGTACTTCCTGGCCGTCCCGCATGGTCATGAAGGTGTTGTAGGCCATGGTCAGCATGCCCGACAGGTACAGGAAACCGCCGCAGACCCGGATCACGTAGTACGGATAGGTCGCTTTCACGCCTTCAACAAAGGTATAGGTCAGGGTGCCGTCCGGATTGACTGCACGCCACATCAGGCCCTGCATCACGCCGGCGATCCACATTGACGAGATATAGAGAACCACGCCTATCGTCGCAACCCAGAAATGGATATCGATCAGACGGGTGCTCCACATTTCCTTTTTGCCGACCAGACGCGGGATCAGGTAATAGATCGACCCCATGGTGATGAAACCGACCCAGCCGAGCGAACCGGAATGGACGTGCGCAATACCCCAATCGGTGTAGTGCGATAAGGAGTTCACGGTCTTGATCGACATCATCGGACCTTCAAAGGTCGCCATACCGTAGAACGACAACGAGACGATCATGAACTTGAGTATCGGATCGGAGCGCAGTTTGTACCATGCGCCGGACAGGGTCATGATGCCGTTGATCATGCCGCCCCAGGATGGCGCCAGCAGTATCAGCGAGAACACCATGCCCAGCGACTGGGTCCAGTCCGGCAATGCGGTGTAATGCAGATGATGCGGACCGGCCCACATATACGTAAAAATCAGCGCCCAGAAATGCACGATGGACAGGCGATACGAATAGACCGGGCGCTCTGCCTGTTTCGGGATAAAGTAATACACCATGCCCAGATAGCCGGCGGTCAGAATAAAGCCGACCGCATTATGTCCGTACCACCATTGGATCATGGCGTCCTGCACACCGGAATAGGCCGAATACGATTTCCACATCGATGCCGGCATGCTGGCGCCGTTCACCACATGCAGTATCGTCACCGCAATAATGTAGGCGGCGAAAAACCAGTTCGCCACGTAGATATGTTTGACCTTGCGTTTGATCAGGGTACCGAAAAACACGATGCCATAGACGATCCAGACTATCGCGATCAATATCGTAATCGGCCATTCAAGCTCGGCATATTCTTTGCCGCGGGTGTATCCCATCGGTAACGTGATCGCTGCTGCGACGATAACGAGTTGCCAGCCCCAGAACGTAAACGCGGCCAGCCGGTCGGAAAATAGCCGAACCTGACAGGTGCGTTGCACTACATAGTAGGAAGTGGCGAACAAACCGCACATACCGAAGGCAAAAATAACCGCATTGGTATGCAGGGGACGCAGGCGCCCGTAGCTCAGCCAGGGTATATCGAAATTCAGCGCAGGCCATGCCAGTTGTGCGGCGATAAACACCCCGACCGTCATGCCGACCACACCCCATACGACGGTTGCAATCGTAAACTGTTTGACGATTTTGTAATTGTAATTTAGTGCATTATCCACAGGCGTTCTCCCAGAAGTACAGCATTGATGCGTGGATGGTAAAACTCCGGGAGATTTATTTCCTTGATGTGAATCAAGTTATTTGAATTCGGTTTATGAAAAATTCGGTTTATGAAAAACTCGGTTTATGAAAAACTCGGTTGCGTAGGTTGGGCTGCGCTTTACCAGCCCAACATGTTGACCGTCGAACGTTGGGCTGGTAAAGCGCAGCCCAACCTACAATGCCTTGCCCACCCTACCCATGCTATTACAAACCAGGCGTAATTTCATCCGTCTCATCCGCCGTATCATCATCCTGCAAAATCCGCAAAGCCGGGCCGACCATATCGTCAAATTGCCCGCTATCCGACATCCAGAAAAAAATGCAGATCGCAATAAACACGACAGCAATACTCAGCGGAATCAACAGATAAAGTGCTTCCATATTATGTCCGTTTTCCAGGTGATACGGCCACGCGCGGTAACCGTTGCAAACGCAAGGCATTCACAATCACGACCATGGAACTGAGCGACATGCCTATTCCCGACATCCAAGGATTGAGCAGACCAAACGCCGCAGCTGGAATCGCAACCAGGTTATATAACAGCGCCCAACTCAAATTCTGATGAATCACGGTAAAAGTTTTTCTGGCCGTGTCGTTCAGAACAGCCAGCGAACCAAGCTGGCCGGATAACAGTACGCAGTCGGCATGCGTTTGCGCCAGCGCAGTGCCATCGCCCATCGCAAACGACACGTCGGCAGCGCTCAATACCGCGGCATCATTGATCCCGTCGCCGACCATCGCCACAATCGCCCCGTCACGCTGCAGATTCTGTACATAGCGCAATTTCTGATCGGGCAGCTGCTGACCAAATACCGTGGTAATGCCCAGTTCATCGGCCACATGCTGGGTAACCGCGTGATGGTCGCCGCTTAGCAAGACAACCGTCATACCCTTGTTCTGAAAATACTTCACGATCTGCCCTGCATCGGCGCGCAAGCCGTCCGCCAGATCGAAGCGGGCCAGCAAGACATCGTCCGTGCCCAGATAAACCGAGACAAGACCCGTGGCCTCAGAATCAACAGGCTGATGCCCGGTCAATTCCTGAACGAAGGATAGACTGCCGACGCGGTATCGTCTGCCGTGCAGCCATCCCTGCACGCCCTGACCAAGCACATTGTGAATATCCTGGCACGGCAGCTCGATGTCGTTGGCTGCTTCATCGTGCGCCGCAGCGCTGACCAGTGCCCGGCTGAGCGGATGATTACTGCCGGCAGCCAGCGTAGCGGCGATGTAAAGACAAAGCACTGGCGTCATCTGATCGAGTGCTTCTATATGCTCCAGCACCGGCTTACCGGCAGTCAACGTACCTGTCTTGTCAAAAACAATATGGGTAGCCTGATGCAAGCTCTCCAGCACATGTGGTTTGACAACCAATACGCCCTGCCGCAATAAGCGATTGGTCGCTGCGGCCAGTACGGTCGGCGTCGCCAGCGACAGTGCACAGGGACAGGATACGACCAGCACGGCAATCGCAATTGCCCATGCCCGCGACGGGTCGACAAAGTGCCAGCTGAGAAACACGATGATCGCAAAGACCAGCAAGATGCTCACAAACCATGAGCCTACCTTGTCGGCCCACAATGCTATTTTCGGTTTGCCCTGGCCGGCCTGTTCGATCAGCTTCATCAGCACCGACAACGTGCTTGCATCGGGAGCCTGTGTCACGCGCAATATCACTGCCTGCGTCACATTCACCGCACCGCCCGGCACCGTTGCACCGGCCGCCAGCCGGACCGACTGACTCTCGCCGGTCAGCATGGAAAAATCAAATGCGGAATCGCCTTCCAGAAGAATCCCATCGGCGGCGATCGCTTCACCGGGTTTGACCAGTATGACGTCGCCTTTAGCCAGTCTGCCAGCAGCAATGAATTCGGTTTGCCTGACTGCCGGATAGCCGGGAATGCGCCAGGCCGAAGCCGGCACGACATGCTGCAGGTTATCCAGTGCAGACGCGGCCTTGCGACGTGCGCCCAGCTCCAGATGGCGGCTGCACAGCAGCAAAAAAATAAACATGGTGGTCGAGTCGAAATACACGTCGCCATGACCGTTTAATGTCGCCCACACACTGCCGGCGAACGATGCCGAGATAGCGAGCGCCACCGGAACGTCCATACCCAGCGCATGATTTTTCAGATTGGCCCAGGCGCCGGCAAAAAACGGCTGTGCCGAATACAGCATGGCCGGTAGCGTCAATAACAGACCGGCCCAGTGCATCAGGCTGGTCATATCGGCATCCATGGTGCCGTCATTTGCCAGATACACCGGCAGCGCATACATCATCACCTGCATCATCGACAGTCCGGCAATAAACAGGCGTCGAAACAGTTTTTTTCTGGCCTGCTCCAGCTGCGCACCGTGTCTGGCCGCATCAAATGGATAGGCCACATAACCGATCTCGCGCAAGGTTCGCAGTATGTCGCTGGGCTTGCACTCCGCCCGACTCCAGCACACGGCAAGCCGTCCGGTAGCAACGTTCATATCGGCGCTGTGCACACCGCGCAGGCGTGCCAGGCGACGTTCAATCAGCCAGATGCAGGCGGCGCAGCGTATCCCCTCGATGGAAAATATCGCCTCGCCGATATCCTGCCGGCTGCCGAAATGGCGCGCATTTTCTTCGGCGTCGTATAAGGCCAGTTCCGGCGGAATGACAGTACTCTGGCCGGCAGAGCCTGAGTAGCCTACCCGGCCGCGATAATAATCATCAAAGCCGTTATCGACGATACATTGCGCAACCGCCTGACAACCGGGGCAGCACATGGGGCGCGCAATCTCTTCTATGGTAGTGTTCCAGCCGGAGTTTTCCGGAACCGGCAAGCCGCAGTGATAACACAGCACGGCTTGCACCGCCGGGCCGGGCGAAGACGAATATTCTCGTATGGCCGCAGGGTCTCTGAGTGCGTTCATAGACAAAGTGTATCCAGCCAGTTCATCGGCATGCCATGTGATGCGCGCAGCAAACCCAGCAAACCAAAACCGACGACGATCAGCCCGGCACTGAGTCGGACCGCGGTTTTCTGCATCCACGTTTTCATGCTCGTGCCAAGCAGACCCATCGTCATCAAGGTCGGCAATGTGCCCAATCCGAAGGCCAGCATGACGCAGGCGCCGGATAATGCCGAGCCGCTTAACAATGCGGTCAGCAGCATGCTGTACACCATGCCGCAGGGCAGCCAGCCCCATATCGCACCGGCAGCCAGCAACTTCAGCGGACTATCCAACGGCAGGATTTTTTTTAACAGCGGCTGTATCCGGCGCCACATACCGCGACCGGCAAACTCCAGATAACTGAATCCCGGCAGCATGCCCATCAGATACAGCCCCACCGCGACCAGCATCAGATTGGCCAGCCAATAGCCGCCCATCTGTATACCACCCAACCCGGTCAGCACGCGGGCACTGTGCGCCACACCGCCGGCGATTGCACCGGCCGTTGCATAGCTGCCGATGCGTCCCAGGTTATAGCAGGCAATACGGGTCAGCGTAGTCGATACGGCGGCAGCGGCGTGTGCGGCATCGACAGTCACCACCGGCACCGGAAAACGTGCCGCCGGTGTCGACGTGACCGATATGGCCGCGACAATTCCGCCGCACATGCCGACGCAATGCACGCTGCCAAGCAGACCTATCATAAAAACCGGAACAAGATTGAGGTTGCTCATGGCTTTACCCGCTCAGATCGTTTTGGAATAGCGTAGCGGCTCAGACTTCGTTGCAGGATTGCTTGCCAGATAACGGTCAAACACCATGCAGATATTTCGAATCAGTAATCGCCCTTTCGGCGCAACGCTCAACCATTCGCCATCAATAGTGAGCAAACCATCGTCGGCAAACCGCTGGAGCACGGACAGTTCGGCTGCAAAATAATTGGCAAACGTGATGGGATAGGCGGTTTCAAGCGACGAAATCGACAACTCAAAATTACACATCAACATTTGAATGATCATGCGGCGCAATACATCATCCATGGTAAGTTTGACGCCGCGCGCGACCGGCAACTCATTCTTGTCGAGCCGTTCGTAATAGGCTTCCAGCGTCTTGACGTTCTGACTGTAGGTCGCAGCAACTGCGCTGATCGCCGACACGCCGCAGGACACCAGATCCGAATCCGCATGAGTCGAGTACCCCTGAAAATTGCGATGCAGACGTCCCTGCCGCTGCGCGACCGCCAGGTCATCGGTGGGCAATGCAAAATGATCCATGCCGATATATACATAGCCGGCATCAGTCAGACGACGTATGCACAGCGACAGCATGTCGAGCTTGGATTGCGCAGTCGGCAGATCACTCTCTGCAATACGACGCTGCATTTTGAAGGCATGCGGCATGTGCGCGTAGTTGTAAATTGAAATGCGGTCCGGATGCGCGCGGATCACCTTGGTCAGGGTCTGCTGCATGGTCATGACATTTTGTTTCGGCAATCCATAGATCAGATCGACGCTGACCGAGCGGAACGCCACGCTGCGCGCCGCCTCGATAATCGCCAGCGTTTCGCTCTCCGACTGTATCCGGTTGACTGCCTTTTGCACCTCAGGATCAAAATCCTGTACTCCCAGACTGATCCGGTTAAATCCTTGCCGACGCAGGTCATGAATTCTTTCGCGCGTCACCGTGCGCGGATCCACCTCGATGGAATATTCACCCACATCGTCGGCTGCAAACTGAAAGCTGTGGCGCAGATGCGTCAGCAAGTCCTCCATTTGGCTATCCGAAAAATAAGTCGGCGTACCGCCACCCAGATGCAATTGCGTTACCTGGTTAATACCGAAAAATAACTGGCCCTGCATTTCGATTTCACGCTTCAGGTAACTCAAATAAGTCACGGCCCTGTCGCGATTTCTGGTGATGATTTTATTGCAGGCGCAGTAGTAGCAGACGGTGTCACAAAACGGGACGTGCACATACAGTGACAGGGGATTGCGGCCACCGCGAGTCCGCAAGGTGGCAACGGCTTGCAGATAGTCGCGATAACCGAAACTGTCGTCAAACCGGTCTGCGGTGGGATACGAGGTATAGCGCGGGCCCAGTCTGTCGTACTTTTGTATTAATTGAGCATCAAACTCAATACCTGGCGCTTCGGAAACTACCATGTTGTTGCTCCATCTGGCGACCACCCCGGAACTCGGTTTGTGGTCTGATCAAGGTGCAGTGTATCGGCGCAGGATTTTGCGTGTCTTGATTTGTATCAAATTCATGTCACACAGTTCACCCCGGGAAACGTTCAACCGTTTTGCCTCTATTGATATAGATCAAAGATCAATCAACAAACTCTCGCGGCCACTAGACCCGACCCGCATAAAGGCTTACGCTGAACACCGATGGAATAACCATCTTCAAAAAAGGTCAGCCATGTCAATCAAATCCATACTCGTCCAGGTAGATAAATCCAAACACGCAGCCGAACGCATTGCCGTTGCCGCCAGACTCGCGCTTGCTGAAAATGCCCATCTGATCGGCAGCGCGGCGACCGGAGTTTCGCGTTACTTCTATCACGACAGCAGCTTTGGAATTGCCGACTCGACTGTGGCCGGCTATATCGATTCCTGTGAAGAACGAGCGAAACAGGCGCTGGTGGAATTTGAAGCGATCGCCAACGGCGTTGGCGTCCTGTCGTATGAATGCCGGCTGGTCGACGATGAACCGGAAGGCGCGCTGGTGTTACAGGCCCGTTACAGCGATCTGGTGGTGGTCAGCCAGACCGATCCCCAAGACACCTTTTCCCGGATGTTTCCCGATATTCCCGAATTTGTCATGCTCAATTGCACGCGCCCGGTATTGATCGTTCCCTATGCCGGTCAATTTCAGCAGACAGGCTCAACTGTCATCGTTGCATGGGACGGCAGTATGGAAGCGACCCGTGCCATTACCAGTTCGATCCCGATACTCAGAAAATCAAACAAGGTCAGCGTGGTGGTGTTCAATGCGTCTGCCTGCTTTGAGATACACGGCGAACAGCCCGGCGCGGATATCGCCTTATATCTGGCCAGGCATGGCGTCAACGTCGAAGTCCTGCAGCAAACCACGCAGCTGGATATCGGCAACGCCCTGCTCTCTCTGACTACGGACATGAATGCAGATTTAATTGTGATGGGCGGCTTTGGCCACGCGCGCTTTCGCGAAGTCCTGTTGGGTGGCGTCACCGCCACGCTTCTAAAAACCATGACGGTACCTGTCATCATGTCCCATTGATCTTCGCGATACAGTCAGCGACCGCCAGCGCAATCGGCTGACAAAGATCAATCCGGTTGGAAGCATGACTCACCGTATTGCAGCTGACGATACGGTCAACCCGGCTGCTGCGCAGTTCATCATAGGCGTCGCCGGTAAACAGCGGATGCACGGCAATGCAGACCGGCGGCACCATACCGGCAAGTTCAATCTGACGGGACGCTGCGATCATGATGCGTGCCGATGAAACAATATCGGCTATCAGCACCGGGGTCATGCCCGCCCAAAATTTTGCATCCGGAATGGAAACTTCGGCATCTTGATCATCATGATCTGTCTTCTCCAGGACGGCATACGGACAGTCTGCCGCTTCAGAAATTCCGGCTGCCCATTTCTCGTTTTCGGCGTTGAGTGCAAAAATAACCGGGCTGGCCACATTGGTGGCCAGCCAGTTCGCAATGGCCGGGCCGGCGTCTACGGCCCGGGTCGTGACGGTATACAGTTCGGACAGGCTGCGTCGCTGACCCAAACAGGGCTCGGCAGTAACCAGCCAGTCGCAACATCCAGAGAGCAACCGGGCGAAATGGCGCCCACCGCTTTTGCAACTTCCCCGGCAGTCGGCGTCATGCCGCATATAGGGCAAATAAGGCGCAACAAATCCGACGCTCCTGGCACCCAGTTCGCGAGCGATACTGGCCGCAAGATAGACGGGCATGATTTTAAAATCGGGGCGATCCAGCATCATGCCAAAAATGATATTGCGTCCGGTTACCGGTGTCATCAAGCGCGGACTGCATTCAGCATCCGGATAATAGTGTATCTGCAGCTCACCCGTATCACATGGGATGATTGCATTCAGCTGCCGACACAGCGGTGCGCAGAATTCTTCACTCCCGGGCAGCGTAAAAAGTATCGGATTCGTCATATCGTCTGAATCTATTTAAAGGCTTTAAGCAGCACATCAAACTGGGTATGCAAAGATTTGTCGTGTTGCGTTATCGACGGTATCGGGAGTTCGATGTCGAGCAACTGGTAGACTGCCATCTGCGCCGCCCGTACCGAGTACTCAACAGTGAACACAACGTCATCGGCGATTTCAACAAACTGGCTGACGAACGCGAGGTTTTTCGATTTCTCGGGAACCGGCAAAGGACGATCGGAATGCAGGCGCGGCATAAACATGCTGGTGATATACGGCATTCTGCACGGTACGCAATTTGCCGGCGCAATCGATTCCGAGTCGATTCTCAGATGACCAAATAACTCCTGCAATATTTCTTCGCCTGTGCAGTCGGACATCGGTTTGGCGACGTAATTTCCGATACGATCCGGGAACAGGGCATAGCCCCAAAACACCTGGATGTCGGGCGACTGATTGGCGAAATGCGGTTGATGGGCCAGGACGATAGACATCATCCAATTCGAATCTTTAAAGGTCACCAGGCCGCCGGTGCCGGGCTGGTTGCCGCTGAATCGAATCATTTTATTGAAGAACTCCGGACTGTTGAGCGTAACGGTAAACGACGACCAATAGGATTCGGCAATATTGCTGTTAAAGACGAAAGGATTACCGAAGTCCGACCGGTCCTTGGCCAGTTTTTCCCAAAGCGCCCAACTGTGACTGTCGGATTTGGTCAGTTTGGCAGGCGCGTGCTGCATGGAACCGATACTGGATGCATCGGTCATTGAACCATTCTGTAAAAACACCAGATCATCGTCATTCACCTGAATCACGTCCGCCTGCCCGTTGCACAGGGTGTGAATCGCCGTCACGACAAACTTGCCCTCTTCTATTTTGTGCTCGAGATCCGTCACGACGCAATCGCAGACAAAGCGCACATGGCGCTGCTCCAGCCAGAATTGCAGCGGCACGACCAGCGAATCGTATTGATTGTAGACGGTGCGCTTGACGCCGCCCAAGGTTTCAATCCGTGAAAATTCCAACATAAAACGATGCAGATAACGCTTGAATTCAACCGCGCTGTGCCATGGCTGAAATGCAAACGTGGTCGACCACATCAGCCAGAACTCGGTGCTGAAAAATTCGGGTGAAAGCCAGTCGGTGATACAACTGGAACCCAGCAGTTCTTCTTCCATATTGCTTAATTTTAAAAGCTCCATACGGTCCTGCATGGAAAACCCCATCGAGCTGACCGGAACCTTGGCAAGACGGCTATCGACCAGCCGCGCCTTGGAATTCGCCTTATAAATTTCGTTGAATTCCATCGTTTCGTCAAAGACGGATTTATCTTTGCGCAGCAGCGAGGGAATGGTTTTAAACAAATCCCAGGTGCATTCGTAATTATCTGCGGTGAACATCCGCCCGCCGCGCATAAAGTAGCCTTGCTGCGCATTGCCGGCGCCGTCGAGACTGCCGCCCATGGTCGGCGCTGCATCCAGAATACAGATCGTCTCGCCGGATATCTGACCGTCACGTATCAGGAATGCGGCTGCGGCCAGGGAGCCAATTCCTCCGCCGAGCATATAGGTCTTTGAAATTTTCTTCATCGGAATATCGTTATGTTGCCCAATCGGGAGGTAATCAAGAGTTGCACAAATTTCAGAAAACTTTTTGACCTAAATCAATTAACTGCAATTAATTCCTATTCATTCCAACTCATTCCAATCCATTGCATCATCCCGACAAACTTTGGGACGATTTCCACATTGTTTGATTTAAATCAAAGACCCTGTGCCACAGCTTCGTAATATGCTTCAAGGTACCTGAAACAAAAACGATTACGTCCACAAGGTGCGATAACGAACAGACTGGCAATGGAATCGGCACTACCGTCGGTGGTATTGTGATTCCGGATTCGTCAACAGGAGATGAAAAATGAACTTGCACGCAACGTCCAACCAACTCATGGGCGACAAGTCCGGCAGGCGAATGAGCAGATTCGGCCTGATTGCGCTGATGGCTCTTTGTATTAACATCCTGATGCCACTGGTGGCACACGCGATACCAGCGTATGCCCGACAAACCGGTCAAAACTGTCAGGCATGCCATGCAGGTGGCCAATTCCCGGAACTGACGCCTTACGGCCGCCTGTTCAAATTAACCGGCTATACACTGGGCAGCAGAAACATCCCGATTTCAGTCATGGGCGTGGCCAGTCTCTCCAAAAGCCTGCATCCCGACAGCGATCCCCAGTTTGTCAAAGATTCCAATCTGATTTTTCAGACCGGCAGCGTTTTTTTAGGCGGCAAGATCACCGACAACGTCGGCCTATTTGCACAGGCCACCTATAACAACTATGACGGTGACAGCGGCTACCAGGGCGTGTGGGGTTCCGATAATTTCGATATGCGCTATGCCGATCGTTATATCAGTCCGACCAGCGATATTATCTTTGGCGTCTCGCTCAACAACAATCCGAGTGTGACCGATGTGTGGAACTCGGCACCCGCCTGGATTATCTATGCGCCTACCCAATTCGGCGTCACCGGTCCCGACGCAGGACCCATTGTTGATAGCCTCGGTGCGCAGGTAGCCGGAGTGAATGCGTATGTGATGTGGAATAATCTGCTGTACGCAGAAGTCGGTGGTTACCAGACCGCAAATGGCGTATTTTCTTTTTTAAGCCAGGGCACATCCGACGCCAATCAAATCAAACTCAGCGGCACCAATCCTTATGTGCGACTGGCATTGACCCATGAATGGGGCGCGCAGAATATCATGGTCGGCATGTTTGGATTAAATGCGAATATCTACCCAGACAATACGATGCAAAGCGGTCCCACCATCCAATACCGTGACCGTGGCATAGACGCGCAATATCAGTATCTGCTCGATCCGCAAACCGTCTCGGCGCAATTCAGCTATGTCAGAGAAACCATTAATAACGGTGTAGCGACCGGGATAGCCAGCAATCCGTCCAATGTTCTGAACTCATTGCGCATCAAGGGAACCTATATTTATGAGGCCCGATACGGCACCAGCCTGAGCTTTTTCAATACCACAGGTACAGCCGATACAACACTCTATTCCAGTGCCAATGCGTCACCCGACACGCAGGGATGGACGCCGGAAATTTTCTATATCCCGATACAAAATATCCGGATCGGCCTGCAGTATTACGCGTATCAAAAATTTGATGGTGCATCAACCAATTACGATGGCAACGGTCGCAATGCGAAAGACAATAACACCGCGTTTTTATACGTCTGGGGAGCCTACTAAATGATCAAGTTCACCGTCAATTTCATGAGTCTTGCAATGATACTGTCGACAGTTGCCTGTTCATCGCCGGAGCGCTCGCGCGATTTAAACGACGCCAGTATTCCTGCCAATACCACGGCGCTGCAGGTGTGTTCCAACTGTCACGGTGCCAAAGGCGTGGCGACTTCGCCCAACTTCCCCAACCTGGCGGCACAAACCCAACCCTATCTCGTACAGCAGCTGACCGCGTTCAGAAGTCATGGTCGTTCTGATCCCGAAGGTTATGAATACATGTGGGGATTAAGTGCACATCTGACGGATGCGCAAATCAGCGGCTTAGCCAGTTACTTCTCGCAACTGCCGCCGCCTCCAGGCAATCAGGATAATTTTGGAACCCCGGCCATGCAACAGCAAGGCCAACTGATTTTTGAACAGGGAATTACCGCAGAAGGCGTTCCGGCCTGTATCGCCTGTCACGGCACGCATGCCCAAGGAAATGACCTGTTCCCACGTCTGGCCGGGCAGCACGCGGACTATTTGATCAAGCAGTTAAAGATATTTCAGAATTCCGATCAACGGCCAGATGGCGTAGCAATGAAAGCAGTCACACACGCACTGACGCCGGAGAACATGAACAATGTGGCGGCATATCTCGCAGCCATGCCGCCAGTAGTTTCCCAATAAGTATTCCTGGCAGCGACTTAGTCGCAAAGCCGTCCCGTACCGCGCTGAACGACGAGTGGTGAGCTGTAGTTGCAGGGTGGTGTTGATCATCGGAGACCCGGTGATCAGCCTTCAACCACAATGACAGGTTCACTCATCGCGTGCCCCGCATAATCTGTCCAGCAACGCTGTTTGAAATCATATAACTTGCAGCGTCTGGCAGTGTCAAAATACCAGCGCCAGGAAAAATTCTGGATCACGATACGGCCTGGCAGCCTGGTCTCAAGAATTTTCTGCGCTTCTTTTAATCGATACAGCGGCACACTCATATCAACGTGATGCGCGGTATGTTCCATGATGTGATGTAACAGCGCGCCTATGCGATAACGAAACGTCAGATGCACCGTGGTAGAAACAAATGGCTGCGCGGCGGCCCAGGTTTTTTTCTCTTCATACCATGCAATACCTGTATGCGTATGGTGCACATAAACCACGAAACCGATCATCGCATTCCAGAACAGAAACGGTATAACAAAGCCTGCCACTACCAGCAGTAGAACAGATTGTCCGGTCGATACGGCAGCAAACGTCAGGCCTGCGATCCAGCAGACGGCGACTGCGGTAACCAGCAAACCATCCAGAACAAAGACGGCGCGACGTGTCGGCATCTGGCGACGGCCTGGAAAATACATACGCTTCCACCATATCTCAACCATGTAATAAAGTCCCGGTGTCCAGCCGCTGCGATACAGCCGCTCCAGCTTTTGCTGCCAGGGCGATAAACTCTGGAATTCTTCCAGCGATTTCGGATGCCAGACAAAATCGAAACCTTTTAAATTGGTATAACCGTGATGCACCATGTTGTGACCGATATCCCACAGGCTGTACGGCGTGAGCGAGGGTAAAAAAACGAGACGTCCGATCCATCGGTTTAATCGACGATGCGGTGTCAGACTCTGGTGGCAGGCATCATGCCCGATAATAAAAAGGCGACCGATAACGAATCCGGCGATCAGTGCGAAGCACAGTTTGACGACAACATTGTGCAACCATACCGTCGCAAAAATCGCCATGCCAAACAGCAGCACATCAAACGCCACCAGCAACAAAGCCCGCCAGGTGCTGTGTTTTGCAACGGGCGACAACCAGGAGCGGATGACTTTTCTGTGAGGCATGGGGGAATCGGGCAGGACTGAAGCAGGCAAATGAGATTGCATCATGGAGAGTAGTTTTCAAATTAGATATGTGTCGAAAATCAGCAGCACGGCTACAAAAAATCGCGGCACACAGGAGTTCATTGCAAGCGCAGATTACGATGATAAATCATCGAATCTGATGGGTGTCGCCGCTAACGCCGCGAGGTTTGATGTAGATCAAATTCCGGTTAAATTTATTCTCTTACCGTGTCGGCGCAGCGGATTTCCGTAGACTAAGCCGGCCGTGGCGCCGCGCAGGTGACTATACCCGTCGTCACCTGCGGTAGCCGAAAAAGCAGCGTGTGCCGCTGCATTTTGTCTAGAACGTGCACGCCGGAACGCTGCTGCTGAAAGTCGGCGTGAAGCTTTGCGTGGTCACGCCGCTTGTTCCGGTCGGCGTATCGTTTGAGTTGTACTCATAGGCAGTGACATTGGCATCATTGCTTTGCTTGGTCGCATCGACACTCACGTTCGCCAGATAAACCTGGATCGGCGCCGCGCTTTGCCCCAGGAACTCAGAGTATGGGCTGCTGCTGGTCAAGGTGGAATCGGTCGAATAGGCACCGCTCACCACAATATTCGACACGACCGGTGTGCCGGCAATAATATTTTTTGAACTGCTGGGCGAACAGGCAGCGTAGTTGGTCACCATGTAGATCAAATGTTTGACACCGGTCATGCAGGTGTTGACGTAGCTGACGTTTTGGACCGACAACTGGCAAGGATCGGTCTTGATAACGATGCCCTGCGCATCGGCCAGACCGGATACCGGGGTACCCATTTGATCAGCGCCGTAGACGTAATTATTCTCAAACAAAATGTTCGACACCGCGTAGCTGGTAATGCTGCCGACGGACAGGCCATGCGTTCCATAAAGCCGGTTGCCCGACACCGTGACGTTGGAGATGTCATTGGAGTTGCTCTTGATCGCAACACCATCGTCGCCGGCGTTGATGGTGGAGTTGATGACCGTAGCGTTGGTGAGGCTGTCGATGTCGATACCGTCGGCGTTGGCGCGATTAGCCGGTGTCAGAATGGTGATGCCCCATGCCGTGAAGCCGTTACCGCTTTCGACATACAGATTCGGATGCAGCGCCTGGGTCAGCGTAACGTTGTAGACCACGAAGTTTGTGATATTGGATGCCTGCACCAGTCGTGGCGTGCCGCCTGTCAGGATGTCGCCGCGTCCATCGACGCTGCCCGGTCCCATCAGCGAAGCGTTGGTGCCGGTAAAGTAAAGCAGCTGCGCACTGCTCACATAACTGTTGTTGGCGAATAAGGTGGTGCCGGATCTGATCGCCAGCCCGACACCGTCCGCGGACAGGCTACCGGAATAAAATGCATTGTTGCTGCCGGATGACTCCAGTACTACGCTTTTGCCGGTTCCGGCACAGCTAGTCAATGCCGCCTGTATGCGACTCGTATCGTCCGAAGCAGGTGGCGCACTGCGTAGCGCCGAAGAAAATTGCGCACTGAGCGTAATACAGGCGGGCAGATTCAGCGGTTGCCGAACCGTGCGGCTGTCGCCCGTTGCCAGGGTTTGTCCCTGCGCAGCAACAGATAGAAGCAGGCAACCCATCAGCGTTGCGCAGCAAACTTTGTATAGATCGATCTTCAAATTCTTGAACTTCATCGATGTCTCCTAAATTGGTTGGATTTATTATTTTTAGACGTACATTCATCTGCGCTCGATGCCACCTCCACGCTTAAGTCTCACACCGAGCAAACCTGCGAATGCGATGCCGAACAGCGCGATCGATCCCGGTTCCGGGAGAGTTGTTGCTTCACCTGCGGTCACGTAACGGATGTTGCTACAGTTATCGCACTCAAACGACGCCTGGCCGTTGTCGCTTTGCGGCCCGCCTGTCAGCAATAACGAAGTGCCACCTGCATTGGTCAGCGGTGAGGCGAAGTCGAGCTGGAGGTAACGCGAATAGTCGTTATCCAGCAGGAATAGTTCATCGTTCGACGTGCCCGAGTAACCGCCGGTGCCTATTGTCGTTCCATACTGCGATGAATCGGAAGAGTTATAAGTAAAAGCTGACAGGCTGCCGTTATTCACGGTCAGTGAATAGGAGTCCAGCGTATCGGTCGAGGCGTCATAGACGAAACTGCCGGTCATCTTGGTGCCATCGTCAAAAGTCACACCCGACAACTGCCAATCCGTCGGGCCCGCGCCAGCCATGGTCGCAGCGCCCAGCAACAAGGTGCCGAGTCCAAGGCGCATCAATTTCATGTACTTCATCAGTAGTCCCCTTTTATTTTATCCGAACGAAAAACTCGTTCTTCGAAACAACTATGCAAGATGTTTGCCAGCGCTCTTGGAGAGTCTCGTCCGTTACGCAAGGCATTGTTTTTACAGGGATAATTTTTTACGAAGCGAGGATACTGTTTGCGCTAATTCTTCGTTTGTACGCTTGATGTAAATAATTTCGACGCATTGGTCAGGTCAATTGTGTTTGGCCTAACCAATTATAAGGCTATTGATATTAGCACATAAATTTCACACATCTACATATGCCATTGATTATTAATACTTAATTTATTAAAAATCTATTTTCACGGAGCAAAAAAAATGTTACTTACCTATAGTGTAAATTTTTCCGACATTTTATTTAAAATATGGTCCAGCCAATATTTATTGGTCCAACCATAATTTGCTTAGCGATATAACCGAAAAAGCACAATGAATCATTCATGCATGCATGCCTGTTGGCGCGATTCGTCAAACTGCGGCATAGTATTGCCATTTCACAATAAAGTTGCAAAATAAAAACTATGCATCTACTGACATCATTGACGTTGAGCGCGCTACTTCTGGCCTGCACCGGAACAGCTACTGCACAGGGAACCCAGGCCGATTACCAACGTGCGGACGCAATCGACAAGCTGTTTCAATCCAAGGTCACCAGAGCAAATATATCGCCGCACTGGCTACCCGACAAACGACTATGGTATCGCGTCGATACCGGGCCCAACACCTATGAATACGTACTGGTTGCCGCAGACGGCACGCAACGGCGCTTCGACAGCGCAAGCGCCATGGTCGCCGCTACCGATGGCAAAATTGTGCTTGACGACACCCACCGCCTTACCGAGCAACTGCAGCCCGCCGAACAAACCGGGTCGCCAACCAGACTGACTTTCGACAACCGGACCGCAGGCGATATCACGCTCTTTTGGATCTCCGGAAACGCAAGAATTCCGTACGGCCGGATCAAACCGGGAAAGCGGCAAGAACAATCGACCTACGTGGGACACGCATGGGAAGTACACGATGCCGCTGGAAAAATTCTGGGATTTGCAACCGCCCAGGAAGAGGACGCATCCATCATCGTGGACGGCAAAACCGTAGCCCAGACGCCGGAGCCGGCTGCCGAAGAACCCGGTCTCTCGCCTGACGGTCTGTGGATCGCATTCATGAAAGACGACAATGTCTGGCTGCGACCTGCGCATAAAGACAGCAAAGCGTTACCGTTAAGCGCAGACGGCAGCCACGATGATTCGTACCAGAACTCAGGCATATTCTGGTCACCGGACAGCACCAAGCTCGTGGCCTTCCGTACCGAGGCCGGACAGGAACACAAGGTGAGCGTCGTATCGTCAGCACCGACAGACCAGTTGCAACCCAAACTGATCAGCTACGACTACCTGAAGCCGGGTGACAAGATTCCGCACCCGCGGCCTGTACTGTTCGATGTATCGAACCGGAAGGAGCTAACCATCGCAGATACGCTGTTCCCCAATCCCTGGAGCCTGCCTGCCCTTGGCGGTTCCGGTTTTCAAATGGGGGTAACCTGGTCGGCAGATTCATCACACTTTTTCTTCGCCTACAACCAGCGCGGCCATCAGCTCATGCGCGTGATCAGCGTCGATGCCGTCAACACAGGCACCAGCTCAGGTGCTAGTGCCAGCGCCAGGACGCTGTTCGAAGATACCAGCAAAACCTTTATCGACTATTCCAACAAATACGGTGCCGGCTATCTGCCCAAAACCAATGAGATCCTGTGGCTCAGCGAACGCGACGGCTGGAATCATCTCTACCTTTTCGATGCTACGACCGGCAAGCTGAAACGCCAGCTTACCAAGGGCGAATGGGTAGTCAGCGGCGTGAATTCTGTCGATGAGATGAAACGAACGATGATTATCCAAGTGCGCGGGCGCAATCCCAACGAAGACCCCTATCACGCACACTACGCACGGCTGTCACTGTCCAATGGCGCACTCACCCCGCTTACCGAAGCGGATGGCAGCCATCACCTGACGTTTTCTCCCGACGGCAGCCGCTATCTCGACCACTACTCGCGCGTGGACCTGCCGCCCGTCACGGAGCTGCGGCGCAGCAGCGACGGCAAGCGTCTCGCCATCCTGGAAAAAGCCGACATCACTGCATTGCTGGCAACCGGCTGGCAACAGCCCGAACGTTTTGTGGCAAAAGGCCGCGACGGCAAGACCGATATCTGGGGAGTGGTCTGGCGCCCCACCAACTTCAGCGCGCAGACGACGTATCCGATCATCGAGCAAATCTATGCCGGCCCGCAAGGCTACTTCGTCCCCAAGGACTGGAGCAGCTACTACGGCAATGCGCAGCAGATTGCGGAGCTCGGCTTTGTCGTCGTGCAGATCGACGGGATGGGCACCAACTGGCGCAGCAAGGCCTTCCACGACGTCAGCTATAAAAACCTCAAAGACGCCGGTTTTCCCGACCGCATTCTGTGGATGAAGGCGCTCGGCGCCAAATATCCTTATCTGGATCTCACCCGGGTCGGCATCTACGGCGGCAGCGCCGGCGGCCAGAATGCGCTCGCTGCGCTGCTATGGCATGGCGACTTCTACAAGGTCGCTGTCGCCGATAGCGGCTGTCACGACAACCGGATGGACAAAATCTGGTGGAACGAACAGTGGATGGGCTATCCCGTGGACCAAAGTTATGCGGACAGCTCCAACGTCGTACATGCAAATCAGCTCACCGGAAAGCTGCTGCTTACCGTCGGCGAACTCGACGACAATGTCGACCCGGCCAGCACCATGCAGGTCGTCAACGCGCTCATCACAGCCAACAAGGATTTTGATTTGATCGTCTTCCCCGGAGCAGGTCACGGTGCCATCGACAGCCCGTACGGCAGACGGCGCCGTATGGATTTCTTTGTGAAAAATCTGCTGGGAAAAACTGCTGCTCCGGCGAGCTAGTCAGATCACAACTACTGCGCAGCAGCCTTCAATTGACGCTATCCGAAAGTGGCATGAGCCATGATCGAATCAATGCCATCTGTGCAAGCTGGCCGGCCTTGCATTCCGATTAGGTTCGGATCAATATAAGCCCATCGGCTATCGGTTTGCACTCCCTGGCAAATTTCGATGCGGATAGTCGACAAGCAGCACGACGCCAGTTGAAGCAGTAGCGAAATAGTAAGGAAAACATCATGTTCAAGACCTTGATAATTGCGACGGGTTTCTTGTACATACTGTGCGGCTGCGCCACTCCGCCGCCTCCCCTGACTCCACCGCCTATTGCCAGCGTACCCTGGCAGGATCAGGCATTCGGCTACGATGCAGCGGCCATCACGATCGGCAAAACCGAACTTTTTCAGCTGGATCGGGCGCTGCAGACTTCGATCCGGAATGCTCTGCCCAGGCTGGTCACCCCTGATGAAAAGCTGACGTTTCTGACTACGCTATTATTTGGACCTGACGGACATTCATTTCCCTATGCCTTGCATCATTCCACCGTTGCAGAGGAAACCTGGCAACGCATGCGCGGCGACTGCCTGTCGCTAACCGTATTGGCCTATTCAATCGCCAAAGCCCTGGGACTTTCTTCCAGCATGCAACAGGTGCAGGTACCGGTAGTTTACAACCGCAGTGGCGACGTAGATTTTGTGACAGGTCACGTCAATTTGCTGATCGTTTCGAAAATACACCTTAACTCGAGCTATACAAAGTCAGGCTATGTCCTGATCGATTTCGAACCCCAGATCGGTTCGTGGGAACGCGGACAGGATCTGACCGAGGAAGGCGTTCTGGCCCGCTATTACAACAATATCGGCGCTGAGTACCTGGCGGCCGGCAACCAGAATATGGCCTACAGTTACTTCAAGTCGGCAGTGCTGGCAGACCCGGCCTATTCATCGAGCTATGGAAATCTGGCACAGCTTTATTTGCACTCCGGTTTCGACCAGGAAGCGGAAAAACTGCTGCGATACGCGGTCGCATCGAACCAGAACGATTACCCGAGTTTAAAAGCGTTGAGCCACCTACTCAGCTCTCAAGGTCGCACAACGGAAGCATCGCAGTTCTCCGCCATGCTGCGCGCGAAACAAGATCAGGATCCTTACTACTGGCTCGGGTTGGGACTGGCCTACCTGAAAGAAGGACACCCACAAAAGTCCGTCGATGCCCTGGAGCGCGCCCAAAACCTTTCTGTCGGATTCCGCGACGTTCATCAATACCTGGCCATTGCCTACTGGCGTACAGGCAAGCAGGCTGAAGCAAACAAACAGCTGGCGATACTTGCGACGATGGGGCAAGACAGTACTGCGCTGGCCCTGCTACGCAAAAAAATCAGCCAACCACCTTCTTAGCCGTTTAGCGTCCGATTACTTACCCGCCAACGCAACGCTGTCCGCCAGATTTCATTCTTTTTACTCAACTCCACATATCAATTAGTTATTTTTAATCACATTAGGTTACAATACGTTACGTTAAGAAGCATACCTGATGATGGTGATGCTCCATAAAATTTGCTAATCCGAAACGAGTTCATGAGTTCCGATTCTTCTATCCAGCGACTTCCATTTTCGCTGACGCAATTTATTACTGATTTCATATGGGCTTTCCAGGAATTAAGTTCAAGTCGCAAAGACGCTTCATTAAAGCGCGCGATCCGGTTCTGCTTTCATACTTTGCTGAGTCTTAAGACCAGTGCAATCTGGTTGCGATTTCTGCGAGAAAGCAATCTGCTTACTACGTCGGTAAAAGAAGCGACGTTTGTTGATCGGATACATCGTCCGTTTTTTGACCGGCGATGCAATACCACCCAGCGTAGCCAATTTTTACGCAGCCATTTTTCTATCCTGTCGCGTCTGTTGGACTCTCGTCAGTTGCACCTGGTGGTCAGTGGATCCGGTATCAATTTGGCGACGCTGGCCGGAAAGACAGGTGCAGTCATTGAAATCAGCCTGGTCAGACTACCCGATTACGATAAGGAAGGCGCTGCAACGATAGTGCTGGCAATGAACGGCCGGACTATTCAGGTGCTGACTTTTACGATAGTTCGCCAGCAGAAAAAGATGGCGCTCAAAATCGGTGGAATTCAAACCAAAGAATATCCGCACATCGATTCCCGTGCTCTGGTGCGTGAAGTTACCGCTGCTCTGTACGGGATTCAACCACGCATATTAATGATTGAAACCTTGCGCAACTTCGCGCAACAACTCGGCAGCGAAGTCATTGAGTGTATCGGCGAAAACAACCATATCTATCGCGCATTACGCTATCGCAACAAGCGAAAAATTCATGCGCAATACAACCAGCTTTGGTCCTTGGTGGGCGGCACAGAAATGGCCGATGGAAATTTTATTATTCCAAGTTTTATAGCAGAAAAATCGATAGAATCCAGACCGTCAAAAAAACGCAATGAATACCGAAATCGAGCAGCATTGCTAGAAGCTCTGCGTTCGCAGATGATCAGACACCCTGCCAATGAAAATAAAAATTCTATAGATTTCTCAAAATTCACTGGTAATAAACCATAGGCTTAATTCATTTCAATAGTATTGGAATAACGGTCATTTACGGGATCATTAAAGGTACAGCCAGCGCTGACAAAAATATCATCAGCTGATATACTCACCCCATGGAAGACCACGAAATCCGCACACTTCTTGACCTGCATGACCAGATCATCGATCAGGAGGAAGGTTATTGGATCAAGATCGAGGCATGGGAAGTTGATCCTAATAAGGACATCCCAACATGAAAGTCATCAAAATCGGAATTGCCCCTCAGGAGAAGATCCGCGCGCGGATCTTGGCGATTGCCAGAGGTGAGATCAAGCCTAAGGCATCAGATCCAAAAATCTGGTTTACGTCGATGCGATCCCTGTCGCAGGTATTGAGCGATGAAAACCGGGCGCTCCTGGATGTTATTCGCACCGCACGCCCTGCCTCGATCAGCGAACTGGCGGATATTACCGGACGCAAGCAGAGCAATCTCTCTCGCACTCTGAAAACCATGTCTCATTACGGTCTGGTAAAGATGGAAAAGAACGAGCGCTCGGTACGTCCGATCGCCCAGGCGGAAAGCTATCTGATTGTGGCCTGAGCCATGGTCGAATCAATCGACGAGAATCTATCGAACCATCGCAACACCGTTTGTGCCAGTAATTGGCTGGATCTCAACGGCATCGAAGTCTGGCACCCACCCGCTGGCGTTGCTCAGCGTGATCGTATTGCCTGAACCTTGGTCTAAATGCAGTAAAAGCGAGACTGTGCCCGGCGTGTTCCAGGAGCCGGTTGGAGGAAAAGAAACCGAAGTTGCCACTTGCCCGTTTACCTGTAGCGTCGCTGTGCGAGCAACAGCATCTCCATTCACGTAGGCGACAGTAACCAGATTGAGACCGGCTGCCGCCGCGTTAAGACTATTAAACGTCAATGTCGCGCCTTTGCCGACCAATTTGATTTCTGAACCACCTGAGCATTTGATGCAGGATGTCACGGCTGCTGTACCGCTCAAGGTATTTCCGGTGGCCTCCGCCTCGTAGGTGGTCCCCGTAATTTCGCTGCCGGCAACCGTGAGCAAAACCGAAGCGCCGGCAGGAACGTTGGCGGTGTATCCAAGCGCAGGGCTTCCCAGTGCCGAGTTTGACCATACGTCCTGTACCGCAGTCACCGTGCTCAAGCCGATGTCGGCCCAGCGTACAGAGATCGGTGCAGCGTCCGCATTACGGTTAAGTAGCAGTACCGCACGATTGCCCGCGCCGCTCAAAATTTTGCTATACACCTGCAGACCGCTACTGTCTTCCGCTACTTTCACGCCTTGCAAACCGCGCGGGTCCTGATCGATGGCGATGACTTTACGGTTCGTCAGTACCGCTAACGTGGCTGCCGTCATCCGGGTCAGATTGTTACCTGCAATCAGCGGTGCACCAGCAATCGCCCACAATCCCATATGCATCTGATTTTGCGCAGTCGACAGTCCCGGCATCCCGACCATCATCATGTCGGGATCGTTGTAGTAGCCGGTATGCTGAGCGGCCGGATGCAGAGTCTGATCGAAATTGAACAGCATGATGGCAGTCGAGGGAGCATTCCCCCAGTACAGAATGTCGGTGCTGGTACGCCACATCGTTGCAAGACCTGGGGACCAGTCCCATGGCTGGTTATCGCCCCAGTCGCAAATCGACAGAACCATTGCGTGGCCGGTGGTCGCGCTCGCTGCAGCGAGCGCATTGCTGATGCGGGTATAGGTTGTCTGCGGATCGAGCTTCTCGACGTGGCCGCCGCACCAATCCACTTTCACGAAATCGAATCCCCACTGCTGAAACTGCACGGCATCCTGAAGTTCATGACCTTCGATACCGGTGCCCGCATAAGCCGGCCGTGTGGCGGGAGTAGGAAAATAAAAGCCGCAACCGCTCTTGCCTGCGTCCGTGTAGATCCCCGCCCTGAGTCCCTTGCTGTGTATGTAGTTGACGATAGCAGTCATGCCGCCAGGCCATTCTGTAGTGTCCACAGTGATGTTGCCTTTGCTGTCACGGGTGCCCTGCCACCAGCCTTCATCGATGTTGATATCGCGGTAGCCGGCAGCCGGCAATCCGCCCGCAACGAAAGCATCGACCTGCGCCTTGACGCTGGCGTAGCTGATGTTGCTGGCCATGCTATTCCAGGTAGCCCAGCCCATCGGCGCTGTGGGAACCGCTATCTGATTTGCAGTTACGTCCGCCAATACTGATGCGCTGCCTAAAACGTAAGCCAGCATGAGCACTACTGCACGCAGCAGCCCGGATGGATAAAACATGATTTGGTCTCCTGAAGATCGACGACAACCCAACGACAACCCGGCCACAATCTGACAGGCATATGTCCGAGTGGATCATCGTATCGACATGCGGAGTCGCGTACCAATAACTTTTTATTGGTCAGTAGTATCGATATGGATATCAGGTGATGGTGCGGCGCTTACAAAACACATTTAGAAATACTACGTTTAACTTGTTGTTCAGATGCGTTTGTAATCGTCTTCAAACCGCACAATATCGTCTTCACCAAGATAACTTCCAGATTGGACTTCGATCAGGAACAGCGGCAATTTTCCGACATTTTCCAAACGGTGCGTTTCCCCAATCGGGATGTAGGTAGACTGATTTTCGTGTAACAGCTTCACCACATCACCACAGATAATTTTGGCCGTACCGGATACGACAATCCAGTGCTCAGCACGATGGTAGTGCATCTGCAAAGATAGCTTGGCACCCGGCTTGACCATGATGCGTTTAACCTGAAAACGCTCTCCGTTATCAATGCCTTCATAATAACCCCAGGGACGATAGACTCGTTGGTGCACCAAATGCTCGGTGCGCTCACACTTTTTCAGATAATCCACAGTTTGTTTCACATCTTGTGCCTGATTTTTATGCATTACCAGAACCGCATCGGCCGTTTCCACAATCACCAGATCACTCACCCCGATGACGGCAAGCATTCGCGACTCTGCTCGAATATATGAGTTGCGGGTCTGATCCGCATATACATCACCCCGCAACGAATTGCCGTATGTGTCTCGCGTGCTGACCTCAGCCAACGATGACCAGGAACCGATATCGCTCCAGCCGATATTGGCAGTAACCATGGCCGCAACCTTAGTGTGTTCCATTACCGCATAGTCAATAGATTCAGACGGACACGCAGTAAAATCTTTCTCGTCCAGGCGACAAAAATCCAGATCACGCGTACTGTGTTTCCACGCTTCGTGTGAAGCCTGATAAATATCTGGACGATAATTTTGAAGCTCGCTCAAATAAACGGATGCCTTAAAGACGAACATACCGCTATTCCAAAAAAATTCACCCGAAGCCAGAAACAGTTTAGCCGTTTCGATATCAGGTTTTTCTACAAAACGCGCAACATTAAACGCTACGTGATCAACATTAAGAGCCGTGCTTCGTTCGATGTAACCAAATCCGGTAGAAGGAGCGTCCGGTTCGATCCCAAACGTTACCAGACGGTCAAGCTGCGCCAGCGCCAGCGCAGCGTGAACCACCTTGTGAAATCCGGCCACATCTGCAATTAGATGATCAGCCGGCATCACCAGCAGTACTGCATCGACATCCTTTTCTTGCGCAGCAAACGCAGCCACAGCTACCGCAGGAGCCGTGTTTCTGCCAACCGGCTCCAATATTTCCAACAGTGGTGGAATGTTTAGCTCCATCAGCTGTTCAGCCACCAGAAACCGATGGGTATTGTTGCAAACCACGATAGGTGCAGCCACGCTGGGAAAATTACTGATGCGCAAAACCGATTCCTGAAACAGGGTGTTTTCAGATGCCATCTTCAAAAATTGTTTGGGTAACGCCGCACGAGATAAAGGCCACAAGCGTGTACCTGAACCGCCGGACAGAATAACTGGATAAATCATAGATTCTCCAATGAGGCGATAAAAGTGAAAGTGAAAAATTACCAAATAAGTAATGTTAATGCTTGCATTTTCTGTTTCAGAACATAAGGAATTGATAAAGTCGTATGTTACTTAATAAATGTTGAGGTTAGGCGCATACAAATGCTCGGATATTGACCTCCAGCTATTAGTATTGTCATTGCAATTTACAACAATTTAGTGCCATGAAAACAGCCTGAGCAAGCTGGTCAATGATGACATCAAAATTAATCAAGGCACTTAGCAATTCGTGCCAATACTGAACTGGTCATTTTTTCCGCAACATCTGCCGTAGATGCTTCACAATAACAACGCAACTCAGGCGCGTTTCCGGAAGGACGCAAATGAATTACACATTGATTATTGAAAGTAATCCGCAGGCCGTCTGTATGATCAAAGTGCGCAGGTGTACCATATTCACCACCCAGAAACGCATTTAACACTGATGAATTATTGGCCCAGGTGGCGATTAATCGCTTACTGGTCGCCAGTGGAAAGTTCTGCAATCGATCACTTGCAGTGAAACGTGCTGGCAAAGAACTAAGTAATCCCGAAATCGGCAGGTTGGCATCTTTTGCCGCCGCCAGAACGGCCAAGGCCGGCAATACAGCGTCGCGAGTTGGCAGCGCCATTAGCGTCTGATTATTGAGTGTAATTTCTGACTCCAGCAAAAATCCACCATTAGCCTCAAATCCGGCAACTGAGTTTGATTTCTCCGCCAATTGCTGCATCCCTGCAATCACATGCGGCGAACCGATTTTGGTGCGCACTACATTTTCAAAGTAAGCACATTGTTCTATGGCCGTGTTACAGCTAACCGGCACTGCCAATGTCTGCACGCCCAGATAACGCGCGCACACCAATCCAACTATATCGCCTCGTAACCAGCGCCCGCATTCATCACTGATCAGGGGGCGATCTCCGTCACCATCAGTAGAAATGATCGCATCAAAACCGTATTCGGCTGACCATGCCTGGCCGCGGGCAACGTCTTCCGCAGAAACAGCCTCTGTATCGATAGGCACAAATATCTCAGTGCGTCCCAAGCTGACTACCTGCGCACCCAACGCTTCTAAAATTCGTTTGAATGGGTCTCTGGCCACACTGGAGTGTTCATACAGGCCCAGACGTTTACCAGTCAACATGCCGACGGGGAAAAATTGAACGTAACGCCGTTCATACGCTGCAATGGCCTGGACGTTCACTGGCGGCAAAGGCTCAGACACACAGGTGTTGACCAACTCAATTTCCATTTTCTCAATTGCCAATTCATCGGCCTTGCTAATTTCGCCGTCGGGTCGATAAAACTTGATGCCATTTCGATCAAAAGGAATATGGCTCCCGGTTATCATAATGGCCGGAATATGTTCACGCTGTGCGTGCAGCGCTAATGCAGGCGTTGGCAAACTCCCGCAAAAATCCACCTGCAACCCGGCTGCCCTGATAGCTTGTGCACAAGCTGAAGCGATAGCCGGACTACTCGGGCGTAAATCCATACCCAAGGCTATTCGTTCAAATTGAAATGACCGTGCAATAACTAAAACAAATGCTGTGACATAGGCCGCACAAACTTCATTGGTCATGTGCTCGACTAACCCACGAGTACCGCTGGTGCCAAAACTCACGCCACTGAATTCCATCAATTCCTGGATATGTATTTTTTTTACTGCGTTTGTTTTCATATGGTCAATTTAATTCAAGTACGTTAATTTCATTCACCCGCAGTTGCGATTGAATGAAACTACAAAGAACGTTTTATTATTTAAACCGAATTTTTAATTAATTCCGAATACAAATCCGTATACGATTTCACCATTTTATCGGCTGTAAAATGCGCCCAATATCTCGCCTCTGCATTTTTTCCCATCGTTGCGGCTAATTCAGGGTTATTCCATAAGTGTGTCATCGCTTGCCGCAGACTGACGTGATCACTCGGTGGCACAACCAATCCAGTTTCATCTGCAATGTTGATATATGTCGTACCTGTGCCGATTTCACTTGAGATCATCGGTTTGCCGTACATCGCACCTTCAAGCAAAGAAATCCCAAACGCTTCCGACCGCAAATGCGAAGGAAAAACTACCGCATAACAAAGTGTTAGCAACGCGACTTTGTCTTCTTCAGGCAATAGTCCGACAAAGAAAATATTTTTCAATCCCAAAAAATCGGCCTGCGCTTTTAATTCCTGTTCGATTGGTCCGGCACCGACAATCACTACCGGATAATCTATTTCCTGCATTGCCTCGATTAAAATATGCAATCCTTTGTAATACCGGATGACGCCAACAAACAAAAAGAATTTAGAGCCAGCCCGATGTTTCCAATATTCTAGCCGCGAAGATGACGGCTCTGAATAGGTTGATTTATCCAGGCCAATTGGGATAACCGTAACTTTGCTTTTTAATTTTTTCAGCACCGGGCTGGTAGCCAGATAATTGGGCGAAGTAGCCACAATACGATCTACACTGGATAAAAATTTATTCATCAAGGGTCGATATACTTTAAGCAGATTTTTTTGACGAATAATGTCGGAATGATAGGTAACCACAGTTGGCTTATTCATCCTGGTTACGAAATGAACCAAATCCATGAATGGCCATGGAAAGTGATAATGGATAACATCTGCATTTTTAGCTAGCTGGTAAAAACGAAAAAACGCTGAGAATGAAACGCTGGTAGACGCTATTTGAAAATTCATCTTGGCGCGGTGCGCCAGATAACCATTCAATTCGATAGTTCGCACAACTTTCGTAGAGGATAAAGAGAGCACATCAGTGCTAACGCCGTGTTTAACGGAGCCTCTGGCAATTTGATTAATTACCTGTTCTGTTCCACCCAGGGTATCTGGATGGGATGTTTTATAAAAGTGTAATACACGCATCTAGTGCCAATCCGATCATCGTACTATTGATTTGAACCAAACCGCGTAAGGTTGTGCCAACCACCATTTCAACGGTAAATGTCCATTGTATTTTTTGACAATCGCCATAGATTCCCGATAATGCAGTCGTCGTTGCGATTGTGTCTTTGTTTGTACATGTTGACGGTTTACAGCGATATCTTCATTCAAAAACAACATAGCGCCAAATTGTTTAAAAACCTTCCACCACAAGTCGTAATCCATTGACATGTGCAAGGCTTCATTCACACCACCTACCGCTTCCCAGACTGAGCGTCTGATCAGCGTGGCGGGTTGAGAAATTATGCAACGCACTGCCATTCGACGAATATTAAAATGCTCGACCTTCACCGGATAACGTTTTCCAGATCTGTGATTCACATTCCAAGCCCGGCCATAAACTGCAGGCACCGTGGGATGTTTTTTAAGTTCAGCAATGAGTTTCAATAAGCCATTGGGTAAAAACCAGTCATCACTGTTTAACCAGCAGACATAGGGCGCGCTACCTTGCGCCATACCTTCATTAATTGCAGCTGACTGCCCATCGTCAGGGCGGCTACGCCAACCGGCCAGTTGATTTTCCCACTTTTTTATAATCTGTACTGAATTGTCGGTTGACCCACCATCCATCACAAAAACTTCAACTGGTACGCTTTGCTTAAAAATCGATGTCAAAGCATCATCCAGAAATTCCCCCTGATTGAATGAGGGAACAACTATTGTTACCAATGGAGTCTGCATGGTTTACTCAGCAACTTTTATCAGAAAATCTTGATAGGCCTTTGCTATACCTTCCGACAGTGACGTTTGCGACTGCCACCCCAATTCACGCATCTTATCCACATTTAATAGCTTACGAGGTGTACCGTCAGGCTTGCTGGCGTCAAATACGATATCCCCTTTAAAACCGACAATGCTGCCAACAGTTTCAGCCAATTCGCGAATAGTGACATCGGTACCCGTACCAACATTAAACAAACCTTCCTTAATGCCGGACTCCATTAAAAATACGCACGCATCGGCCATGTCGTCGACATACAAAAATTCGCGCATCGGCTTTCCAGATCCCCACACTGCCAACTCAGTACTGCCGCTTTGCTTGGCCTGATGAGCCTTTCGTATCAATGCAGGTAATACATGGCTATTGTTCAGGTCATAGTTATCGTTAGGCCCATACAGATTAGTCGGCATCGCAGAAACATAGTGTGTGCCGTACTGACGATTGTAGTTTTCACAGAGTTTGATGCCGGCGATCTTGGCGATAGCATAGGGCTCATTGGTTGGCTCAAGCGTCCCCGTCAGCAGATACTCTTCTTTTATTGGTTGCGGACAGTCTCTTGGATAGATACAGCTCGATCCAAGAAACAGCAACCTTTGCACACCAGCCTGCCAAGCGGCATGCACAATGTTCGCTTCCATCACCAGGTTCTGATAAATGAATTCAGCCCGATAAGTATTGTTGGCATGGATACCGCCGACTTTTGCAGCAGCTATATAAATATACTCAGGCTTTTCTTCATTAAGAAACTCAGTAACAGCTAACTGATTAGTCAGATCCAATTCTGCATGAGTACGTGTAATCAAGTTGGTATAGCCGAGCGAGGTTAACTTACGCGCTATTGCTGACCCAACCATGCCGCGGTGACCAGCGATATAAATTTTTGCGTTCGTATCCATAGTCTTATTCGTGGTAGTCATATGCCGAGTACCCATGCTTCTTGACCAATTCATCGCGCTCTGCACTCTTCAGATCTTCACGTACCATTTCAGAGACCAATTCATGGAAAGTGATTTTTGGTTTCCAGCCCAGTTTTTGATGTGCCTTGGTCGGATCTCCCAACAACGTTTCCACTTCAGTAGGGCGGAAGTAGCGCGGATCTACCTTCACGATTGCACGCGGGGTTGAACCGGACGAATCGTTATCGAGGTAACCAACTTCATCGACACCGGAACCTTCCCAACGAATATTCATGCCTAGCTCTTTGGCTGCCGTATTCACAAACTCACGCACGCTGTACTGCACACCGGTGGCGATCACAAAATCTTCCGGATTATCCTGTTGCAGCATCATCCATTGCATTTCGACGTAATCTTTTGCATGGCCCCAGTCACGCAATGAATCCATATTGCCCAGATACAGACAATCTTGCAGATTCAATTTAATACGCGCCAGTGCGCGGGTGATTTTACGAGTCACAAAAGTTTCACCACGAATTGGAGATTCATGGTTGAACAGAATACCGTTGCAGGCATACATGCCGTAGGCTTCACGATAATTGACTGTGATCCAGTACGCATACAGCTTGGCTACCGCATACGGACTGCGGGGATAGAACGGTGTCGATTCTTTCTGCGGTATTTCCTGCACCATGCCGTACAACTCGGAGGTAGACGCCTGGTAGAAACGGGTTTTCTTTTCCAGACCAAGTATGCGTATCGCTTCGAGGATACGCAGCGTGCCAATGCCGTCTGCATTAGCGGTGTATTCCGGCGTTTCAAATGAAACGGCCACGTGACTCATCGCCGCTAAGTTATAAATTTCATCAGGCTGGACTAGTTGAACAATGCGAATCAGATTGGTTGAATCGGTCAGGTCACCATAATGCAATACGAATTTGGCATTATCGACATGTGGATCCTGGTACAGATGATCTATGCGGTCCGTATTGAACAATGAGGATCGACGTTTGAGGCCGTGAACTTCATAGCCTTTTGCGAGCAACAACTCGGCCAGATAGGCCCCGTCTTGGCCGGTTATACCGGTAATAAGTGCTTTTTTCAT
>FTLB01003610.1_pt1 | contig 129742 bp, 114 predicted proteins | sample 1658291 | NCBI WGS metagenome assembly FTLB01 (sample SAMEA3914812, study PRJEB12502) | metagenome | biome: forest; material: soil | place: Canada | collected 2011-07-07 | depth 0.1 m
GCCAAGAAAAAACAACTGGATAACGTCAAGCCTGCCGATTTGGGTGTGGACGTAACACCTCGCGTAAAAACTCTAAAAGTGGTCGAGCCGGCACAACGCTCAGCCGGAATTATCGTGCCTGATGTGGCTACTTTGGTCGCAAAACTTAAAAATGAAGCGAAGGTGATCTAAATGACGACATTAGTAATTGCTGAGCACGATAACCTCAGCTTAAAAGGAAGTACTGCAAACACAGTTACTGCGGCAACGCAATGCGGTGGTGACGTGCACGTTCTGGTGGCTGGTTTTAATTGTGGCGCGGCTGCAGAAGCTGCATCAAAATTGGCAGGCGTATCGAAAGTACTGGTGGCCGATGCGGCGCATTTTGCTGACGGCCTGGCGGAAAATATTGCGGCACAGGTATTAGCAGTCGCTGCCGGTTACGACCATATTCTGGCACCGGCAACTGCATATGGAAAAAATATTGCACCTCGCGTAGCGGCGAGTCTGGACGTGGCACAGATTTCTGAAATCACTAAAATCATTTCTGCCGATACGTTCGAACGTCCGATCTATGCTGGAAATGCAATCGCAACAGTGCAATCGTCCGACACCAAAAAAGTGATCACGGTACGTACTACCGGTTTTGATGCAGCTGCGACAGGCGGTTCGGCGGCGGTTGAATCGATAGCTGCGGTGGCTGACTCCGGCAAGTCGAGTTTCGTGTCACGCGAGGTGGCAAAATCGGATCGCCCGGAATTGACTGCTGCAAAAATAATTGTATCCGGCGGTCGCGGTATGGGTTCTGGCGATAACTTCAAAATTCTGGAGCCGCTGGCAGATAAACTCGGTGCGGCAATGGGCGCATCGCGCGCTGCTGTTGATGCCGGCTACGTGCCGAATGACTGGCAGGTTGGCCAGACCGGTAAAATCGTTGCGCCTTCGCTGTATATCGCGATTGGTATTTCTGGCGCGATTCAACATTTGGCTGGCATGAAAGACTCCAAGACTATCGTTGCGATCAACAAAGATCCTGAAGCGCCGATTTTTTCGGTAGCCGACTATGGCATCGTGGGCGATTTGTTCGAAGTCGTACCGGCATTAATTAAAGAATTAGGCTGATCAACAGCCTTTTATCTAAACCTAAACCTAAAACAGGCGGCTAGCTAAAAACTGCCTCCTGTTTTTTTATGGAGTCAACCATGAGTTACAGCGCACCACTAAAAGACATGCTATTCGTATTAAACGAATTGGCCGGACTGAAACAAATCAACGCCTTGCCCAATTGTGAAGATGCGACGCCCGATACTGTTGAGGCGATACTGGAAGAGCACGCCAAGTTCGCCGGTGAAGTGATCGCGCCATTAAACTGGACCAGCGATCAGTCGCCCAGTTTCTGGAAAGACGGCGAAGTCACTACCAGCAAAGGTTTCAAGGAAGCGTTTAAACAGTTTGCCGAAGCGGGCTGGCAAGGGGTGCAGCATCCGACCGAATTTGGCGGGCAGGGTCTGCCGAAAATCGTCGCAACACCCTGTCTGGAAATGTTGAATTCCGCCTCGATCTCATTCGCGCTATGTCCGCTTTTGTCCGATGGCGCAATTGAAGCATTGCTGACGGCAGGCAGTGACGCGCTGAAGGCGACCTATCTGGAAAATTTAATCAGCGGCAAATGGACTGGCACAATGAATCTGACTGAGCCACAGGCCGGTTCCGATCTGGCGATGGTCCGAACCCGCGCAGTTCCTCGCGACGACGGCACGTTTGCGGTGTTCGGCACAAAAATATTCATCACCTACGGTGAGCACGATATGGCTGAAAATATCGTTCATCTGGTGCTGGCGCGCACACCGAATGCACCGGAAGGCGTCAAAGGTATTTCATTATTTTTAGTGCCTAAATTTATGGTGAATGCCGATGGCTCACTCGGTGCACGCAATGATGTGCATTGCGTGTCGATCGAACACAAGCTCGGTATCAAAGCCAGTCCAACTGCAGTGTTGCAATTCGGTGACCACGGTGGCGCAATCGGTACGTTGATCGGTGAAGAAAATCGCGGCCTGGAATATATGTTCATCATGATGAACGCGGCGCGTTTCGGTGTGGGGATGCAGGGTATCGGTGTTGCTGAACGCGCCTATCAACAGGCGGTGACATTTGCGAAAGACCGTGTGCAGTCGCGCGATCTGGCTGGCTCTGCCGGACCAGTCACTATCATTCATCATCCTGACGTGAAGCGGATGTTGATGAGCATGCGTGCGCAAATTGAAGCTGCTCGCGCTCTTGCTTATGTGGCTGCTGCGAAATTGGATCTGGCGCATCATCACGCGGATGCGGATGTGCGCAAACACAATCAGGCCGTGTATGAATATCTGGTGCCGGTCGTAAAAGGCTGGTCGACTGAGATGTCGCTGGATGTGACTTCAACCGGTGTGCAAGTACACGGTGGTATGGGATTCATTGAGGAGACAGGCGCTGCGCAGCATTATCGCGATTCACGCATTCTGACAATTTATGAGGGTACTACCGCGATTCAGGCCAACGATCTGGTCGGACGAAAAACGGTGCGTGATGGCGGCGCAACCGCCAAAGGAATTTTGGCGGAAGTACGTGCGACCGCAGAGCAATTGAGCGCATCGAAACAGCCTGATTTGCAAGCGATTGCCGTGCAGTTGAAAGAAGCTGCAACTGCTCTGGATGAAGTGGTTACTTATGTGGCAGCCAATATGAAATCGGATATCAAAACCGTGTTCGCCGGCAGTGTGCCCTACCTGAAATTGGCAGGGATCGTATTGGGTGGATGGCAAATGGGACGAGCTGCGTTGGTTGCTGCTGAAAAGTTATCGCAAGGTGACGCGGATAGCGCGTTCTATCAGGCCAAAATTTCTACGGCGCGTTTTTTTGCAGAGCATTATTTGGTGCAGGCATCTGGTTTGAGGACCAGTATTGTCGTGGGTAGCGTGGGCACTTTGGCGTTATCGGAACATCAGTTCTAAATTACTTTCTATTTTGCCTGATTGCAAAAAAGCCATCGAAGTTTTCGATGGCTTTTTAGTTTGAATGCCGTCAGCCGTAAGAACCACCGGTAAAGAATAAATCAAATGAGCGGGCGATCACAAAAATCAGCGAACCAGCTCCCAGTGCCAGACTGAATACCAGCAGCAATGCTATCGGCCATCCGGAATGGGATTGTTTGCCAGAGTTGGCGTTGTATGTCGCATCCCATTTTTCATCCGAAGTGGTGCCGATTATCAGGCAGGCCAGAAATCCAGCCAGCACCGATAAAATCAGCGGAAGCAGGCCTATCAGCAGATGCGCGCCCGGAACGGAAAAATAAATACAGGCCGAAAGAGGGACGCTGGCGGCATGCAGCCAGCCCCATTTGTCCTGTCGACCAGCTAAATAAAATCGATACAGACCGATGCCGCCACCGACCGTTGCGAGACATGCTGCGACTGTTTTGTTTTTGTGCGAAATTTGTGGGTTGGTCATAAGAGCGGCAAAATAAAGTTGACAAAAATAAACTGCAATTTAAGAGGGATTCATTGTACAGAATGTTGCCTGGTTTAAATTGTAGAAATGGTTTTTATTGTTATTTGATTATTCTTAATCGTGTCGTTTTGTGAGAAATGTCGAATGGCGTGGCGCGCCACAAAGCGAATTGAACGTTTCTTGCCGCGTGGATAATTGTGCGCTATAATCACCGGCTTTCCGTCTTTGTCGTTCGCACTCGTGCATCTGTGCTTAGTTAAGCACTCCTTTTATCTTGGAACTATTATGGTCGTTATCCGTTTATCTCGTGGTGGTGCTAAAAAGCGCCCATTTTTCAATATCGTAGCTACTGATTCACGCAATCGTCGCGATGGTCGCTTTATTGAACGTATCGGTTTTTATAATCCTGTTGCTTCTGGCGCTGCTGAAACTGTGCGTATTGCACAAGATCGTCTGACTTACTGGACAGACAATGGCGCGCAATTGTCGCCAACAGTGGCTCGTTTGGTTGCGTTGGCAGCGAAACAATCGCCAGCAGCTTAGTTGCAACTGAGTTGTCACCCGAGTTGCAGTCCGTGAAGATACCGGCTGATTTGGTTTTGGTCGGACATATCACCGGAGCATACGGTGTGCAGGGTTGGGTCAGAGTCCATCCCTATTCGGCCGAAGCAAGCGCATTGTTGCATGCCAAAACCTGGTGGCTGTCCAAACCGGCAGCCGGTGTGGCAGAGCATGATGTGGAAAAATTGGAAGCCAAAATTCACGGTGAAGACGTTGTTGCCAGGATGATGGGGATAGTGGGGCGTGACGCAGCGGAAGCTCTCAAAGGTCATGTTGTGCAGATCCAGCGCAGTCACTTTCCCGTGCTGTCCAATAATGAATTTTATTGGCTCGATTTAATCGGTCTGGCGGTAGAGAATTTGCAGGGCGAAAGCTTGGGCGTGGTGGCAGATCTGATTGATAACGGTGCGCATCCCATCTTGCGGGTTGTTAAAACCGAGGCGGTTAGCGCCTCCGATCAACAGTCGGCATCCGAACGCGAATATCTGATTCCATTTGTTGAGCATTTTGTGCCCAACGTAGATCAAAAGAATAAAAAAATTACAGTCGATTGGGGACTGGACTATTAAGGTGAAAAAGATGCAGTTTGATGTCATTACGCTTTTTCCTGAGATGTTTGCAGCGATTACCCAATCCGGTATTACCAGACGTGCCTTTGAACAGGAAAAGTGTTCGCTAAGCTGCTGGAATCCGCGTGACTTTACCGTGGATAAGCACCGCACTGTAGATGACCGGCCATATGGTGGCGGACCTGGCATGGTGATGATGGTCAAGCCGTTGCAAGATGCGATCGCCGCGGCCAAACTGCGCCAGACGGAACAGGGCATGAGTGCGCCGAAAGTGATTTACCTGTCCCCGCAAGGGCAGCCTTTGTCGCACCAGAAAGTCGTTCAGCTCGGCAGTAATGCCGGATTGATCTTGCTGTGCGGTCGATATGAAGCGGTCGATCAACGTTTGATTGATGCCTGTGTCGACGAAGAAATCAGTTTAGGCGACTTCGTATTGTCCGGCGGTGAATTGCCCGCCATGGCATTAATGGACGCCGTGATCCGGCAGTTGCCCGGTGTCTTAAACGATGAAGATTCGGCAGTACAAGACAGTTTTGTAAATGGTTTGTTGGATTGTCCGCACTATACGCGGCCAGAAATGCATGAAGAAGTTTCAGTGCCCGCTGTGCTGTTGGGCGGAAACCATGCAGAGATTGCAGTATGGCGACGCGAGCAGGCATTAAAAGCAACCGTGATCAAGCGTCCGGATTTAATTGGCAAGGCAAGAAAAGCCGGATTGCTGAGTAAATCGGATGAAAAAGTTTTAAGCAGTTTTGTTTAAAAAGTAGGTTGGACTAAGCTTCACCAGCCCAACACGCAAAGCAGCACAGAGCAGTAGGTTGGGCTACGCCTCACCAGCCCAACACTAAAAGTAGCAGCACCGAGAGTAAGTCTAGACTTACATGATTAATCCCATCCTCTACCGGGCCAGCATAAATAATATGCATATACGGCACCAGCAAGATGGTTATAGGAGTTAAAAATGGATCTGATCCAACAACTTGAGCAAGAAGAAATTGCCCGTTTGGGTAAAGTCATCCCTGATTTCGCACCTGGCGATACAGTGGTTGTTTATGTCAACGTAGTTGAAGGTACGCGCAAACGTGCTCAGGCTTACGAAGGCGTAGTTATTTCACGTCGCAATCGCGGTTTGAATTCAAATTTTATCGTGCGTAAAATTTCGTCCGGTGAAGGTGTTGAGCGTACATTCCAATTGTACTCACCACTGATCGCTTCGATCGAAGTGAAACGTCGCGGTGATGTGCGTCGCGCCAAGTTGTACTACTTGCGTGAACGTTCAGGAAAATCTGCACGTATTAAAGAAAAATTACCGGCACGTAAAGGTGCTGCAGCAAAAGCTGACACTGCTGCTGAGTAAGCAACGTGTGATTAAAAAAGGGCGCCGATGGTGCCCTTTTTTTATATCGACATTCCAGGTTGGCGAACATGATACTTTTTGATCCACTATCCTCAACCATCGACGGCATAGCCGGAGAGGGCGCCGTAGATCCGGCTCGTCTGAACGTAGACTGGATCCGGAATCGATTTATTTCGCCACCGACCTGGCAGCCTGAAGTCACAGACGAGCATCGTCTGTCGTCGGTAGCGCAATTCAAAAACGCATCGGTATTAATCGCCCTGGTGCAGCGCGAGCATGGATTGACTCTGTTGTTCACGCGCAGAACTGCACATCTGTCGCAACATGCAGGTCAAATCAGTTTTCCCGGCGGACGTGCAGAGTCGGATGATCTGGATGCGGTTGAAACCGCATTGCGCGAAACGCAGGAAGAAATCGGCTTACCTAAATCATATGTAGAAATTCTCGGCAAGCTGCCCGATTATCATACTGTCACTGGTTACCGCGTGACGCTGGTGGTTGGTTCAGTCGCAGACATTCCACTTCTACATTCAGACCCGAATGAAGTCGACGAAATCTTTGAAGTGCCGCTATCATTTTTGATGGACGGCAGTACCCATCAGCGCCGCAGCATCGTTATCAGCACTGCCGGGAATTCGCCCGCGAATGTGCAGGCGACGCAGACAATTAAGCGGTTTTTTTACGCCATGCCCTATCAGGATTATTTTATCTGGGGTGCGACCGCAGGTATGCTGCGTAACCTGTTTCATTTTTTGCGTGCATAAAATCAGCACGCACAGACACTCCGCATACATACCGAATTCACACCGTGGTTGCGCCAATTGCCAGTCTAAGTTATCTTGACGACTTATTTGCTTACGCATCTTGATAAACCGATGACATTCTTCTCCATACTCTGCGCCTTGTTGATTGAGCAATTGAGACCTTTACGGGCTGATAATCCAATCTATATGGCGATTAAAGCGTTAGCCATGCGTGTTGAGGGATGGTGCAATGCCGGAGAAGCTAAGCATGGTCAGCTCGGCTGGTGGGTGACGGTGCTGATGCTGATGATACCCACCGCGCTGATCTACTGGCTGTGCATGAAGCTCAATATTTTCGCTGCACTGGCGTGGAATATCATCATTGTTTATCTAACCTTGGGTTTTCGTCATTACAGTCACTATTTCACATCGATACAGTTAGCGCTGCATTCAGGCGATGAAGAAACCGCGCGCAATTTATTGGCCGAGTGGACCCACCTGGACACCACCGGTTTGGATGTCTCGGAAATTTCGCGTATCGCGGTTGAAAAATCATTAATCACTACCCACCGCAGTGTCTTCGGTGTGTTTTTCTGGTTCCTGATGCCGGTGGGTCCAGCCTGTGCGGTGATGTATCGGGTGGCGGAACATTTATCGCGTGCCTGGAATGAGCCGAATCACATGAAGAATGAAGCATTCGGCCAATACGCTGCGCGGATTTTTTATCTGATCGACTGGATTCCTTCTCGACTGACTGCGGTTGCCTTTGCCGTGGTGGGTAATTTTGAAGATGCGATTTATGCCTGGCGTAATTTTTCGCATCGCTGGAAAAATGAGTCTGAAGGTATCATCCTGGCTTCTGGTGGCGGGGCGCTTGGTGTGCGTCTCGGAAGTCCGGAAGAAAATGCGGTTGAACTGCCTATTGATGCTGCACTGGTTGATTCGGTTGCGATCGAACCGGAAATCATGCCGGGCGAGCCGGCCACCATACGTTCTCTGCAAAGCGCTGTAGGTCTGGTGTGGCGCGCTTTGTTATTGTGGATGTTATTACTGCTATTACTCTCCATGGCCGTTTGGCTGTCATAATACAAAAGTCGCAAGCCATCGCAGTCGTAGGTTGGGCTGCGCTTCACCAGTCCAACTTCAGTAGCAAATAGATTAGCTGTATTTGTGTGTTTGGCGAAGAGTGTTGGGCTGATGAAGCGTAGCCCAGCCTACAAACTACAATAGCTTCGTAGGTTGGGCTGCGCTTCACCAGCCCAACATTCAACTGCAAATGATTTGTGATTTTTGTTTATGTTGAAGTGGAGTGCAGGGCAGACGAAGCGCTGCCCAAGCTACGAATTCAACGCGGTAGTTCATTTCATTAGTCTTCTATAAGATATAATACCGACTTCGTATTACCGTAGTAAAGGCGATGATGGCCGATAACACAACCCCACCTGCAAAAAACGAATTCTTTATCCTGGGATTAACCAGCGATGGCAAGCAGTTTCGCCCTAGCGACTGGTCCGAGCGATTAAGCGGCGCGATGTCGTGCTTTCGTCCTGAAAGCGGACGCCAAAGTCATTTGCATTATTCTTTGTTTGTCCGGCCTATTCTGATCAATGGCGTGCGTTCGGTAGTGGTTGATCATTCGCTGCGCGAAATTGAACCGCTGGCATATCATTTTGTAATTGATTTCGCCAAAGATAATGATTTGCAAATTATCGATGCCTGCCTGCTGCCCGAACCTGGTAGCGCTGCTAAAAAGCCCGATTAAAACCAAGCAGTTTCCAGATAAAAACGGTAGACTGCTCACCTTTTGCCCAGATCGTTTATCGTGTCCGAACCAACCTCTCCCACACCTGCAGTTACCACCGCATCCTCCGTCAGTAAAGAAGTCGTGCGCGAAGTCGCGCGTCGTCGCACCTTCGGCATTATTTCTCACCCTGATGCCGGTAAAACGACCCTCACGGAAAAGCTGTTAATGTTTTCCGGTGCGATTCAATTGGCAGGTACCGTAAAGGGCCGTAAAAGCGGGCGTCACGCCACCTCGGACTGGATGGACATTGAAAAGCAGCGCGGTATTTCGGTAGCCAGTTCGGTAATGCAGTTTGACTATAAAGACCATGTGGTGAATTTGCTCGACACACCTGGTCACCAGGATTTTTCTGAAGATACCTATCGCGTATTAACTGCAGTCGATTCTGCGTTGATGGTGATTGACGCGGCCAAAGGCGTGGAAGAACAGACCATCAAGTTGCTGAACGTTTGCCGGATGCGCAATACGCCCATCATCACCTTCGTCAATAAAATGGATCGCGAAACCCGCGACCCGCTTGAGTTACTCGACGAACTCGAATCCGTATTAAAAATCCAATGTGCGCCGGTCACCTGGCCGATCGGCATGGGTAAAAATTTCCGTGGTGTGTATCACATTCTGCGCGATGAAATCATGTTGTTCACGCCGGGTAGCGATCGAGCCGATCAGGAATTTGAAGTGTTAAAAGGCATAGACAATCCGCGGCTGGCGACGATGTTCCCGCTGGAAATCGAACAGCTCAAAATGGAAGTCGAATTGGTGCACGGTGCGTCCCATCCATTTGACCTGGACGCTTTTTTAGCCGGCACGCAAACGCCGGTATTTTTCGGTTCGGCGATCAATAACTTCGGCGTACGCGAAATTTTAAATGCCTTGATCGAATGGGCGCCGGCGCCACGCTCGCGCGATGCTACGGTACGTTCCGTCGCACCAACCGAAGCGCCGTTTTCCGGATTCGTATTTAAGATTCAGGCCAATATGGATCCGGCGCATCGTGATCGTATCGCCTTCCTGCGGGTTTGTTCAGGGCATTTTGAACGCGGCATGAAGTTGAAGCATTTGCGTTTGAATCGCGAAGTCAAAGTCTCTTCAGTCGTGACCTTTATGGCGTCGAGTCGTGAGCAGGTTGAAGAAGCCTTTGCCGGCGATATTATCGGCTTGCCGAATCACGGCAATATGCAAATCGGCGATAGTTTTTCTGAAGGTGAATTGCTGCAGTTCACCGGCATACCGTATTTCGCTCCGGATTTTTTCCGTGCCGTGCGCATACGTAATCCGCTCAAAATTAAACAGCTGCACAAAGGTTTGCAGCAGTTGGGTGAAGAGGGCGCGGTGCAGGTATTTAAACCTGTCAATAATGCGGATCTGGTATTGGGTGCAGTTGGGGTATTGCAGTTTGAAGTTGTCGCAAGCCGCCTACTGAATGAATATGGCGTGGACGCCGTATTTGAAGGAACCAGTATCAGCAGCGCGCGTTGGGTGAGCTGCGAAGATAAAAAAATCATGAATGATTTCCAGAATTCCAGCGCAGGGCATAATCTGGCGCATGACGCAGCCGGCAATCTGGCTTATCTGGCGACCTCAGGCGTCAATCTGAAATTGACGCAGGAACGCTGGCCACAGGTGGTGTTTCATTCGACCAGAGAACACGCTGCCAAATTAGGGTAGTCAGATTTCAATCAATCCGCTACGGCGGATTTTTTTTCGTGTGCAAAGGAGCAGGGAATGCGGACAGATGAGTTGGATACAAAAAACGAACCACCAGAAAATCCAACCCGACGTCGGTTGATGCAGGCTGGTGCAGCTGCCGGGTTGCTGAGTAATGTGCCTTTGGCCGCAGATGCCAGCGTAAAACCGCAGAGCAAAAGTGGCAGCTCGCTCGACAGCAAGTTAAAAAACAATATCAAAACGGTAGTGGTGATTTATTTGGAAAACCGCAGCTTCAATAATCTGTTCGCCGACTTTCCGGGAGTCAGCCAGCCATTGGCCGAACTAAGTCCTGCTGATGCTCTGCAAAAAGACAGAAACGGCGAGGCTTTGCCCCAGTTGCCCAAAATATGGGGCGGTCTGATCCAGCAGGCACAATTCCTCGGCGGTAAACAATATCTGATTGATGAGAACAAAATTACCGGCTTGCCCAACGCGCCGTTTGCCTTAAGCGATGGCGAGGGGAAGCCACTGCCAACGGGATTGGTCACCCGCGATTTATGTCATGTGTTTTATCAAAATCAGATGCAAATCAATGGCGGAAAAAATGACCATTTTGTCGCCTGGGGCGATTCCGGTGCGCTGGTAATGGGGCACTACGGGGAGACGAATAAAAATCTCGGCTTATGGCAAGTCGCGCGGCAATATACCTTATGCGACAATTTTTTTATGTCCGCTTTTGGCGGGTCATTTTTAAATCACCAATTTCTGATTTCGGCACGCGCACCATTCTATCCAAATGCTGAGTCCAGTCCGGCCAAAGAGAAAATCGCCGTCACAGAAGATGGTCCAACCGGCACACGGCTGGCCATCGCTAAAGAATGCCCGCCTTCAGCCTTGGATGGAAAACCAAAATATGTACGCGATGGAGCGATCAGTCCTGACGGTTATGCCATCAATACCATGCTGCCGCCGTATCAGCCCAGTCCTGTTTCACCTGCCGCCGGTGGCGACCCAAGACTGGCAGATCCGCAGAATCATCACACGTTGCCACCGCAAACGCATCAGACTATCGGCGATCTGTTATCGCACAAGGGCGTGAATTGGGCCTGGTATGCCGGCGCCTGGCAGGCGGCATTGGACAGCGCGGGCGGTGGTTCCAGACCTAATTTTCAATACCATCATCAGCCGTTGAATTATTTCCAGCAATTCGCACCGGGCACTGCGGCACGTGAGCAGCATATTCGCGATGGCGGCGTTGGCGACAGCCCGATTTCCAACAAATTTTTAGCCGATGTGGTGGCGGGTAAATTGCCTGCCGTGACTTTTTATAAACCACAGGGCAATTTGAATCTGCACGCCGGTTATTCGGATGTCGAGTCGGGTGATCAACATGCAGTGAATGTGCTGGAGCATTTAAAACATAGCCCGCAATGGAACAATATGCTGGTGGTGATTACCTTCGATGAAAACGGTGGCTGGTGGGATCATGTCGCACCGCCTAAAGGTGATCGATGGGGACCAGGGTCACGCATCCCGGCCATCATCGTTTCGCCGTTTGCGAAAAAGGGCAATGTGGATCACAGTTTTTACGATACGTCGTCGATACTGCGGTTTATCACGCGCTTGTATGATCTGCCATTATTGGAAGGTATTGCATTGCGCAATGCAGCGATGCGTGAGCGCGGCGCGTTACCGCCTGGTGATTTGACGGGCGCATTAACCTTTTAATTCGCAGGTTGGGCTACGCTTCGTGGGTTGGGCTAGGCTTCGTAGGTTTGGCAAGGCTTCGTAGGTTGGGCTACGCTTCATCAGCCCAACACTCCACACCCAATTAACACTAACCTTAATTCAAGAAACGTTGGGCTGGTGAAGCGCAGCCCAACCTACGTTTTTAAGACTGTGACCAACGGTTATTAAGACTGCGACCAACGATTATTAAGACTGCGACCAACGGTTATTGAGCAGCAACCTCAGTGGTGATTTGCTGATGACTTAATTTCGGTGAAAACTGCTGAATAAAATCGACCACAAAGCTGCGCAAATACGTACCGCGCTTGACGGCCAGACGGGTCACGTTGGAACTGAACAGATGACTTGCAGGGATGGTTTTTAAGCCATGCGCGCGCAGCGAATCAACTGCCATCGAAGCAACGATACCCACGCCCATACCCAACGCGACATATTGGGCAATGACGTCGGCATCCATCGCCGTCAGCACGATATCCGGTTGTTCACCACCCAGTCGAAACGCCTCATCGATATGACCACGGCCAGTGAATCCCACATCATAGGTAATCAGCGGCCAGGTCGCCAGATCGTTCAGGCTTATCGGTTCATCCTGAGCCGCAATCGCCAGCAATGGATGTCCATCCGGCACCACCAGCACATGGCTCCATTCATAACAGGCAAACGACGCCAGATCTTTATACTGGCTTAAGCCTTCGGTAGCGATGCCGATATCTGCTTTGCCGGATAAAACCAAATCAGCAATATGTTCCGGCGAACTCTGTTGCAAGGCGATCCGTACATCCGGAAAAGCATGGCGAAATGCCTGCACCACCCGTGGCAACACATAACGTGCCTGCGTATGTGTGGTCGCGATAGTGAGCGTACCTTTGGTGTGATCAACATAATCGTCGCTGGCCCGCTGCAGGTTTTCTGCCTCAACCAGCAGACGTTCGATGATGGTCAATATCCCTTTGCCCGGTTCAGTCAAGCCGGTTAGCCGTTTGCCGTTGCGCTCGAAAATTTCCACGCCCAGTTCTTCTTCCACTTCGCGGATCTGTCGACTCACGCCGGGCTGCGAGGTGTATAGAGCATTGGCGACTTCAGTTAAATTAAAACCGCAGCGCGATGCTTCACGTATTGAGCGTAGTTGTTGAAAATTCATGATGGCTGTCCGTGTAGTTGGAGTGAGACTAAAGTGCTTATGACTAAACTGTTCGTAGCGGTGGGATGATTGCATGAAAAACGTATATGAATAACGATTTATTCGCTATTTGATTAGTACTAATTCGCATAAGAGATGAGGCTGACATGCCAGGCTTGTATTACAATTTTCCAACTCAGGGAGATCAACATGGCGAATCGAAAAAAAGTACCGGGGATCAGAGAGTATGACGCGCCGGCAGGCGGGTGGGGTGCACTTCGTGCCACGGCGCAGGCGGTTCATGATCAGATGGACAGCTTCAAGGCACCGGTTACTTTATTGCGCACCAACCAGCCGGATGGTTTCGATTGCCCCGGCTGCGCCTGGCCGGACAAGGAACACAAGTCCACCTTCCAGTTCTGTGAAAACGGCGCCAAGGCCGTGACCTGGGAGGCGACCAACAAGCGGGTCACGCCCGATTTTTTCGAAAAAAATACCATATCATCACTGCTGCAAAAATCCGATTTCGAACTCGAAGACATGGGACGACTGACCCATCCGCTAGTGTATAACCGTGACACGGATACCTTCAGGGCAGTGGAATGGGACCAGGCATTTTCGCGTATCGGCGAAATACTGCGCGGCTTGTCTCCGGATCAGGTCGAGTTTTACACGTCTGGTCGCGCATCGAATGAAGCGGCTTATCTGTTTCAATTGTTCGCGCGTGAATACGGTACCAACAATTTTCCCGATTGCTCCAACATGTGTCATGAAGCCACCAGTGTCGGCTTGCCGCAGTCTATCGGCATCGGCAAAGGTACAGTGTCGCTGGACGATTTCGATCAGTGTGATCTCATCATTTCTATCGGTCACAATCCCGGTACCAATCATCCGCGCATGATGGGTACCTTGCATGAAGCGGCGCGTCGCGGTGCCGAAATCTTTGTGTTGAATCCGCTGCGCGAACGTGCACTGGAACGCTTCGCCGATCCGCAAAACTGGCTGGAGATGGCCACCTACGGTTCTACCAAGATCGCCTCTACGTATTTGCAGGTCGCCGGTGGTGGAGATGCCGCTGCGCTGATGGGCATCATGAAAGTGCTGCTTGAAATGGACGAAAAGCTGGGCAATGTTCTCGACCATGAATTTATCAAGGCTCATACGGAAGGCTACGCTGCATTTGCTGCGGATCTGCACGGCACAGGGTGGGCGGAGCTGGAAAAAGCGAGCGGCCTGACGCGCGCCAATTTCGAGCAGGTGGCAACTGCCTATGCCAAATCGAACGCGACCATCATTACCTATGGCATGGGGGTGACCCAACATAATCGGGGCACCGCCAATGTCAGGCTGATCGCCGACCTGCTTCTGCTACGCGGCAATTTCGGCAAGCCGGGCGCGGGTATCTGTCCGTTGCGCGGCCATTCGAACGTGCAGGGTAACCGTACGGTTGGTATCACCGAAAAACCGACCGAGGCCTTTCTAAAGCGCATGGAGGACGTATTTGGATTTCAGCTGCCGCGCGAACACGGCCACGACGCGGTGCACGCCATGCAGGCCATGATAGCCGGCTCGGCTAAAGCACTGATTTGTCTGGGCGGGAATTTTGCGGTTGCTCTCCCGGATTCGGAGCAGTGTTTTCCTGCGATGAGCAAACTCGATCTGAGTGTGCATATCGGCACCAAGCTCAATCGCTCGCACCTGCTGGTGGCCAAAGAGACGTATATCTTCCCCTGTCTGGGCCGAACAGAGCTGGATATGCAGGCGAGCGGACCACAATCGATTACCGTGGAAGATTCAATGTCCATGGTGCACGCGTCGGCTGGCAGGCTCAACCCGGCATCTGAATATCTGCGTTCGGAACCAGCTATAGTCGCCGGCATGGCCAAGGCGACCTTACCCGACACTAAAGTGGCATGGTCGGATCTGGTAGATGACTATGACCGCGTTCGTGATCTGATCGATAAAACCGTGCCGGGGTTTGAGAATTTCAATACGCGGGTTCGGGTGCCGGGTGGATTCCGTATGCCTTTGCCGCCGACCGAACGCAAGTGGCCGACGCCAACCGGCAAAGCCATATTTTCGGTATATGGCGGCATCAGGGAGGATGCCGATGTGCTCGGCAAGCAGGACGTCCTGCGGCTGATCACGCTACGCAGCCACGATCAGTACAACACCACCATCTATGCGCTGGATGACAGGTATCGCGGTGTGTTCGGTCGACGCGATATTTTATTTATGAATGAGCAGGATCTGGCCGAGCGTGGATTGGAGCATGGTGATCTGGTTGATATCGAAACTGTCGCAGCAGGTCGACAACTGCGTCTGCCGAACATTACCGCGATTGCCTACCATATCGCCCGCGGTTCGGTTGGCGCGTACTATCCGGAGGCTAACGTTCTGGTACCGCTGGACTATATTGATAAGGAAAGCGGAACGCCATCGTACAAATCTGTTCCTGTTCGTATTGTGCGATCATCTGCGTTGGGGTGATTTTTGTATGCAGTAATTCATTTGGAGAAGAACACTTATGGCAAAGAAAAACGCATTCTACGCACAATCTGGCGGCGTCACTGCCGTCATCAACGCATCCGCCTGCGGCGTAATCGAAACCGCGCGCAAGCACAAAGATAAAATCGGCAAAGTCTATGCGGGGCGCAATGGCATTATCGGTGCGCTGACTGAAGACCTGATCGATACCAGCAAAGAATCTGCCTCTGCCATCGCCGCGTTGCGCCACACTCCGGCCGGCGCATTTGGTTCCTGCCGCTACAAACTCAAAAGCCTGGAAACCAACCGGCGCGAATACGAACGATTAATCGAGGTGTTTAAAGCACATAACATCGGCTACTTTTTTTACAACGGCGGCGGCGACTCGGCCGATACCTGCTTCAAGATTTCACAACTCGCTGAAACATTGGGCTATCCGATACAGGCGATCCACGTTCCTAAAACCGTCGACAACGATCTGCCCATCACCGACTGTTGCCCGGGCTTTGGCTCGGTTGCCAAATACGTCGCCGTATCGACGTTGGAAGCATCATTCGATGTGCGTTCCATGTCCAAAACATCGACCAAAGTATTCGTCATCGAAGTCATGGGACGTCATGCCGGCTGGATCGCTGCAGCAGGCGGATTGCTGGTGGATCACAATATCCCTGTGGTGATACTGTTTCCGGAAGTGGTTTTCAATCAGGCCAAATTTATCGCCCATGTCGATGCCAAGGTGAAGAAGTTCGGTTATTGCACGGTTGTTGTATCGGAAGGCTGTCATTACGAAGATGGCCGTTTTCTCGCTGAACAGGGTACGCGCGACGCGTTTGGTCATGCACAACTGGGCGGTGCAGCCCCGGTCGTGGCTAACATGATCAAGGATGCGCTGGGCTATAAATTCCACTGGGCAGTCGCGGATTATCTGCAACGTTCGGCGCGTCACATCGCGTCCAGGACCGATGTCAAACAGGCCTACGAACTTGGCAAGGCCGCAGTTGATCTTGCGCTCAAAGGTCGCAATGCAGTCATGCCTACAGTAGAGCGCATTTCGGACCTGCCCTACAAATACAAAATTGGCGTCGCCGATCTGAAAGACGTGGCCAATGTCGAAAAATTCATGCCGTCAAATTTCATCAGCAAAGATGGTTTCGGCATTACCGAAAAATGCAGACGTTATCTGACGCCGCTGATTCAAGGCGAGGACTATCCGAAATACGTGGACGGCTTGCCGGACTATGTCACTTTAAAAAATCAGGGCATACCCAAGAAGCTAAAACCATTCAAGATCGCTTAGATTGAGATAAAAATTTTCACTATCCAATCTGCTTGGAAATGCCGGATAGTTCAATAAAAGGAGGCAATATGAACCAACAATTTTCCATCAGCCTGACAGCAATTTTGTGCGCCTCGCTTTTATCTGGCTGCGTCGGCAGACACAGAAATCATCAATCCCAGCAAGAGTCACTGGACATTCCGAATGCGCCAATGGCGCTGCATGCGCAACCTGGTCAGGTATTGAAAATGGAGGCCAAAGGAACCGGCGTTCAAATATACACGTGCGGAATCGATAAAAACGATGCATCCAAATATGCGTGGATATTCAAAGCGCCGGAAGCCGATTTGGTTGATGCTCGCGGCAAAATCATAGGCAAGCATTATGCAGGACCAACATGGGAAGCCAGCGATGGCAGCAAAGTTGTCGGTCAAGTCAAAGCAAGCAGCAGCGAATCTGATCCCAAATCCATACCATCGTTGTTGCTCAATGCGGTTAGCAACTCAGGCACAGGCGTCTTCGCTAAAACTACCAGCATCCAACGCCTGTTCCCTGTGAGCGGCAAAGCTCCTGCCGATGGTTGCGACCAGGATCATTTAGGCAAGGAAGTCAGGGTCACCTACACAGCACAATACTATTTTTATGACTGATCAAAATTGAGCAATGCCGTGGATCCGACGCCGACTTGAGCGCTTACTCTTTTTCACCGAGCAAACGCCTTTTCAGTTTACTGTCGTAGACATTATCGCCAACCCAGATTCTCAGGATCGATTGCATCAGCAATGGATCCTTGAGTACATCTGAAACCTGCTTGTTATTCCAGTGTATGACGGTGCCTTTGCCGGGCAACCAGTCTATCGTCATGGTGTCGCCGACATTCCAGTCGCCGATGGAATCGAAACCCATGCCCAATGTCAGCATCTGGTTGGCGATCAACAAACGATCATCCTTGCTGGTGTTGGCGTGGATGTCCGCCAAAAAGCGGCGACTCATCATTTCGCTGTTGATCGACTTCAGCATTACGATTTTCACCCTGACGAAACCCGGCAACGCCAGGACCTCTTGCGCCGTTGTTTTGGCAGCAGGAAGATAAATGCCTACGTCGTAAATTTTGACGCGGTTGACGGATAGCGGGCCGTGGCCATTGAGCACCAGCGTTTGTCCTTCAACCTGAGCTGTCTCTTCAAAATCGTTGACCTTGGTTTCTTTGGCTGTTGCGACCGATATGCCCAGCGCCAGAATGACGAGCGCAATCCACCCATTTCTGAAATGACTGTTGATATTCATCTTGTCTCCAATGAGGGTTTAACGGCTCTTTTTCTTTAGTTTTTTGAGAACTGAAGAGCGGCCATTTACCCTCTGGTTTTTGTGTAATGAGTTTGTATCCGGTGCTGCTACAACATACGACTAAACGTCAGCATCAACAGCTTGCCTTGTGGGCGGGCGCGGACATCGGTCTCGATCAGATATTTGAAGTCCACCTGGGTCTTCAGGTCGTCCGACTCGTAGCTTGCGACCGGTCCCAGCGATACAGCGCGTGCCTTGTTGCCATTGACAAGCGGGACCAGTGCGGTGGCATCCGGATCCTGATCGCCAGTAGTCTGGTTCAGGTAGTAGCCCTGCAATCCAGCTTTGATATTATTTGAAAACTGATAGCTGCCCACGTACTCCAGCGCCAGGTATTGGCCCGAGCGGTAGTTGGTGTCGTGATTGACCGTATTCATGTTATAGCTCAACGCCGCCGCAAGATCAAAACCGGATTCCGTGGAGTAGGCCGCTGACACGAGCGGACGCACCGAATAATAGTTCGTGCCCAGATTGACCTGGCTATCCTTGTTGAACGAGCCGGTTGGCAAATCAACATTGATCGCTGCGACCAGAGACCAGTCATCAAGCTTCCAGCCGATAAAAGGCGTCATTTCCACATCGCCGATACCACGGTGCGAGCCGCTATCCATTTGCGACGCTGCCTGGCCGATTTCACCTGGCAGTGGTGGCGGCAGTGCTGTTGTCACAGTTACCGCGATGTTTCTCGATTTTTCCAAAAACGGAATGGCGACATAAGCACCGATATGTCCGCCCCAGACCGGATCATCGCTGATATAGACGAATTTCGGCGTGACGGCGTCTACGGTGACGTGTGGATCTACCGTGCCGTTCACCGGAATCGATACACCCGGCGCGACCGGAACCATGGTACTGAACTGCACGTTATTGCCGCTTGCGTCTTTCACTTCATTGGCGGTATAGCGTTCAGCGATGATCTGGGTATAAAAGCCCGAGAGCGGCAAAATTGCCGCGTCCAGTCCCCACACGCCGAGCGGCATGTCCAACTCATCGTTTTCAGTTGCGAGCGCGAGATTGCACGCGCACAGTGACAGGGCAACTGCGATCAGCGCAGGGAGTGTTTTGCGAACCATCATGATTTTTTCCTTGATTGAGAATTGAATTGGCTGTAATCGCGCTTGGGCGATTTTTTCTAGTCGATTTTTCCAGTGCTATGCGCAACCGAGGATAGCCGATGCGGCGAAACTTAAAATTAACAATAGGGTAACTTGATGGGGAATAACAACGCGAAACACGGGGAATCTCTAGAGCATTCCTGTTAATTTCACTGGCGCGATGAAAGCAGATTTGTTGAGTGGCTATAAAGTCTATGCAAAAAATACAGGGTGCAGATTAATTTACTGTTCCGAAAATACCACCAGACGCCCGTCAGTGATAAACCGGTCACCACCGCCATTGCGGCCTTGCAGATCTTTTTGAAACGGCTCTATCCAATGCACAACGACGCTGCCGCTTTTCTGCAAATCAGCGACCAACTTGTCGCGCTCCTGATCTACCTCGGCGGCGATGTGGTGGGTGATCTGCCCGGTGGTATGCGATAAACCCACGCCGGCATCGAAGGTCGCCGCACCTATCCACATCGGACGGTCCATCGCGTCATAAACAGGTACCAGCCAGAAGCGGACATGATGACGTTTGGACGGATTGCCACCCTCGGCCAGCTCGAAAGCGCAAGACTGTTTATGCCCATTCACATACAAATCGCTGACCGGCGCATCGGGATATGGTCTATGGGTCAGACTGTCTTTGGCGATGCGCAGTGAACTGGACAGGGTAATCGGATCGGCCGGATACCATCCCGCCGCCAGCATTTTTTTATGCAGCGCTTCTTCGCTGCCAACAAAGGCAATGTTAAGAGGGTCGCCTGGAATACCGGCAGAAGTATAGGCACGGGTGCCGACTGCGTCGATGGCCGGATGACGCCGCTCGACGAAACGCCAGGCGTCCGGTATCAGTTCATAGGAGAACAGCAGATAGCTGATGAGGCATACGGCTGCTATTACACCACCCAGCACGATCAGGTGTATGGAATAACGCTCTAAATTGTTGGTGGAGGCGGCGGGGCTGTCGGCCATGATGTTTCCAGAAATAGAATCAGCGGTAAGGAGAAACAGGTGAGGCTGATTCTAAGCCTAATATCCGGCATAGGGCAATGGTTCTGTCGTTCGTAGGTCGGGCTGCGCTTTACCAGTTCGTAGGTTGGGCTACGCTTTACCAGCCCAACGTTCAGCGGCAGAATTCAACCCAATGTTCAGTTGCAGAAGACGGTCCAACATTCGACTGTGGGAGGTTGAGGGTGTTTGTTTATTTTGGCGTGGAGTGTTGGGCTGGTAAAGCGCAGCCCAACCTACAAGGCGCAGTCCAACCTACAAAGCGCAGTCCAACCTACAAGGCGCAGCCCAACCTGCAAAGTGTTCCCAACCGGGGTCTTAATGCAACTTGTTACGCCTGTTCCAGCAGCGCAGAAACGCCGATAAATGCCGGGTAGGGCTCAGTGATTACGTAAGTCGGAATGGCGTTGAGGTAATCTGCAAAACGTCCTTTTTGCACAAACCGCTGGCGGAAATTTGACTCGTTAAAAAATTGTCCGAGACGCGGAACGATACCGCCGCCAATATACACACCACCTTTGGCACCGAGCGTGACCGCCAGATTACTGGCCGCCGAACCGAGCATTTCGCAGAAAGCCGACAAGGTCTCTCGGCACAATGGACATTCGTTAGCCAGGCCGCGCCGGGTAATTTCAGGGATGTCGATGTCTTCAGCCTCGGTTTTTTCGCGTGCCGCCAATGCCTGATAAATCAACTGGATGCCAGCGCCGGACAGGATACGTTCACTGGAAACATGAGAAAACTTTTGCAGCGCAAACTGCAATATATCGATTTCACGCTGATTGTTGGGAGAAAAAGAAGTATGCCCGCCTTCACTGTCGAGTGCGATCCAGCCTTGATGCGATGGCACCAGTCCGGATACGCCGAGTCCGGTGCCGGCTCCCAACAAACCAATCGCCGCATCGCTTTGCGGCTGACCTGCACCGATCTGATATTTTTGGGTCTGATCCAAATACGGCAACGCCATAGCCAGCGCCGTGAAATCATTCACGACCCGCAATTGTTCAAAATTGAATTCGCTTTGTACTGCCTCGATGGAAAACGACCAGTGATGATTCGTCATTTTCACTACGTCGCCATCCACCGGATTAGCGATGGCAATGCCGACCTGACACACTTGCGCTGCACCGGCTTCCAATGCCAGCGGATGGCAGAGGTAAGCGCGGATAGCCTCCGACAGAGTTGGATATTCTGCGCACTTCAACACGACAATTGCGGCGAATTTTCTTGGTGCAGTCTCTATGGTAAATCGGGCATTGGTGCCGCCGATATCGGCCAGCAATTTGGGATAGTGTTGAGTCGAATTCATTAGCGTGCTTATTTTCGTGATCAGTGGAAGTGGTCGACAGATAACTCCGGTTTGATTGATCGTACTTAAACCATGGTGTCGGCTGCGGCGATTTTACCACGCGCGTTATCCGCCAAATGCTTGATTTGCAAAGTTTCGGCGGCTTGTTTGTGGCTCGGTTCTGTTTTTTTAGCTGAGCTTTGCGTCAGCCAAATTCAAATATTCAACTGGCAGTAATGAACGTACAATCACTTCTCCATTAAGTAAGTAGTTGGTTGACCAACTACACAGCGATAGTAGGAATTCTACAAGGGCCACCATGAATCAAATGACTAGCACACCTGCCATCAAGACTGCACCGTCTCAGCATGCACCGCGAGCCAACAATAAAACCCCATTAATCATAGTCACCGTACTGTTTTTTATGTGGGGCCTGCTTACCGCATTGAACGATGTACTCATTCCGCACCTCAAAGCGATCTACCAACTGAACTATGTAGAAGCCATGCTGGTGCAGTTTTGCTTCTTCGGCGCTTATTTCATTGTTTCGCTTCCTGCCGGATTTTTGATTAAACGTATCGGTTATCAAAACGGCGTGGTAACCGGTCTTTTTGTGGCAGCAATTGGATGTGCGCTGTTTTATCCGGCATCAGTCAGTGGTTACAGCCTGTTTCTGATCGCTTTTTTTATACTTGCATCCGGCATTACGATACTTCAGGTTGCGGCCAATCCCTTCGTGACCGTGCTGGGTGATGAGTCGACTGCATCGAGTCGCCTGACATTGACGCAAGCGTTCAACTCATTGGGAACGACTATTGCACCAGCTTTGGGCGGTTTTCTGATTTTGTCCGCTGGCAAACTCGCTCCCCAAGACCTCGCCGCTCTCACTTCGGCGGATCAGGTGCAATATCATTTGCACGAAGCAGCATCGGTACAAATCCCTTATCTGATTCTTGCGGCGGCATTATTTGCATTGGGTCTGGCATTCAAGTTCGCCAAACTTCCTGTCATATCCAGCGATGCCGATTCCAGCAGCCGCACCAATGCAAAACAAAAATCCATCTTTTCCCACACCAGATTGGTATTCGGCGTCATTGCGATTTTTGTTTATGTCGGCGGCGAAGTCAGTGTCGGCAGTTTTATGGTGAGTTTTTTGGGTGACCATCGCGTTGCCAGTTTGCCGGCTGCGGTTGCCGCCGGTTATGCCAGTTTTTATTGGGGCGGTGCGATGGTGGGGCGATTTATTGGGTTTGCCGTGATGCGTGTTATCAGTCCTGGAAAGGTGCTGGCTTTCAACGCCAGTATGTCCATCGTGTTGATTCTGACTGCCATGTCCAGTACCGGCCCTGTGGCGATGTGGGCTATTCTTCTGGTTGGTCTGTGCAATTCGATTATGTTCCCCACCATATTCAGCATGGCGCTGTACAAGTTGGGTGACCAGACTGGTCAAGGCTCCGGGCTGCTATGTATGGCAATCGTGGGCGGAGCCGTCGTCCCGTTTGCGCAGGGATATTTTGCAGATACGATTAACCTGCAAGCGTCCTACCTTGTTCCTGCCGCCTGTTATATCTACATCGTTTTTTATGGTTTGAAATACCGTAAGAGAGATGCGCATTGACTGGACGTTGATATCAAAAAAAACGCATCATGCCAAAAACATGATGCGTTTATTTTTTATGCCTGCTTTGATTGATTAATCCAGTTTCCATTCAAATTCAACTTTAGCCCACAGTGCATCTGGTTTGCCGTCTTTCATGCCCGGCTTGAATTTGCACTGGCTGAATGCGTTTAATGCAGCTTTATCCAGTGTCTTGCTTCCGCTGGATTTTGCGATTTTTGAATCACTGACATGTCCATCAGGTGGAACCAAAAACTCTAACTCGACAGTGCCCTGTTCTTCGTTCATCAAAGCAGCTTTAGGATATTTAGGCGCGTCGCATGACTTGCTGTCTAATACTGGTGAAACTTCTGAAGCGAACGATGCAGCACTTGCAGTAATCAATAACGTTGATGCCAGGGTGATAAATAAAGCCTTCATTAACTAGTTCCTATCTGATGGTAAATTAATAAAATTTTGTGCGTTTTAGCAATGCGTACACCGTTAACGGCGCTGCATTAGTCAACTTTAGTGCTTTTCAGAAATATTTTGTTACGGAAATGCTTAATTGTTTGGCTATTAAAAATCGTCATCTATCCCTGCATCTCCATCAGCCGGCGCACCCGATCTTCCTCTTCAAGACGCGCCAGTTCAATTTCATTGATCACGGCTTCTACATCAACGACGGTGGTCGGTGCGGCGACTTTGCCGGTCAGTGGCGAGTCGGGCGTCAATGTGCCGGCCTCGTATAATTTCCAGATTTCTTTCCCATACTGACTGCCAATTAATTCCGGTGCGGCGCTGCCAAAAAAATTGGCCAGATTGCTGACGTCGCGCTCCAGCATGCCGGCTGCAACGCTGCTGCCAGCCGCATCAATTGCCTGAGGCAGGTCGATCACAACAGGCCCGTGTTCATCAACCAGAATATTGTATTCAGACAGATCGCCATGAATCACGCCGGCATTGAGCATCAAGATCACTTCGCGTAATAATTTTGCATGATAGTGAAGTGCCAGAGCGTGATCGAGTTCTACGTCGGCCAGACGCGGTGCTGCGTTGCCTGCGGCATCCGTGACCAGATCCATTAACAGTACGCCTTCAAAACAGATATGCGGTGTGGGTACGCGCACTCCCGCTGCGGCAAGCCGGTACAGTGCGTCGACCTCCGCGTTTTGCCAGACTTCCTCGGCCATTTTTTTACCAAAGCGCGTTCCCTTTTCCATGGCGCGCGCCTGGCGACTATTTTTAACCCTGCGACCTTCCTGATACGCGACCGCCTGCCGGAAGCTGCGCTGATTGGCTTCTTTATAGACTTTTGCGCAACGGATTTCGTCGCCGCAGCGAACGACATAGACGGTGGCTTCTTTGCCGCTCATGAGTTGACGTATGACTTCGTCAACTAGACCTTCTTCTACTAATGGCTGGATGCGCTTGGGTGTTTTCATTGATAAGGTATGCGGTAGTGTGAGTGATGTGCGTGCTATGCATGTTTATTAAGCTGTGCCACTTATATCACGGGACGACGCATTTCGATAAAAAGTCGACAGTTCGATTGACCTGTTAAGATGGCGATTGTCCTTTTGTCAGTTAAGCGCGAGTATCGTTTTGTAAAATCAGATCGATTCGGCACAACTGCCCTGCATATCGTTTTAAAGTAGCGTTATTCACATAAGATTGATGAAGTCATTATGAAAAAATTAAACAATAACTCGCTGAGTCGCCATACCCTGGTAGAAATTTCCGCGTTGTCAGGCGCATTGTTTGTCGGCGCTTTGTTGTGCCTGCCTGCATCAGCGCAAACCGGCTCACCAGCAGTTCAAACCCCATCTTCAACAACGCAGGTGGTATCGCCGGCCGCAGCTCCAACTCCAACTCCAACTCCAACTCCAACAGCAGCGTCAACAGCAGCGCCAGCCCCAACTGTCGCCGAACAACCTTCTGGTGTACCGCTCAATCTGAGTTCGGATGACGTCGCCAAAGAAATCAGCAAGGAAAATCATGCAATCGACGCAAAGCTGGATGCACTATCCACGACGCCCGATGTGTTCGCCCAGAGTATTTTGGATTCAGAGAATCGCAATAAAATTTCTGGCATGGTGGAAGCCGGAGCGGGTGTAGGAAGCATGCCGGTACGGGGCGGAGGAAAATCCAGCTTTACCTGTGAAAATACCGCAGCAGCAATCAACGACCAAATCACCCCGAATACGCAAATTGGCGTCTACGCCCAAGTCAATAATTGCAACACCAGATAAGCAGTTCTATTGAAATGCTGATCCGCTGTGGCGCGCAATGTTGCACCTGCTACGACTGACCTGCCAGATCTATATCCCAACCGTTGCAACCGCGATGCATCTGTGGCAGCATGCTGCCGATCGCGCGTCTGCGCACAGATTCCTTACTCTGATCAAATAAAACTACGTTTTAAAAAGGGAAGATTAATCCATGAATACAGTTGATACCGCAGCGCCATTGCCGTTAGCTAAACCAGCCGGCACGTTCTTCGGTGAACCCCGGGCCCTCGGTTATCTGGCGTTTACTGAAGCATGGGAGCGTTTTTCTTACTACGGCATGACTGCAATTCTGGTGTTGTATATGAGCGAGGCGTTATTTATGCCGGGCCATGTCGAACATATCGCCGGTTTCGCGGCATTTCGCGCTGCGCTTGAATCCGTCTTCGGGCCGATGAGCACACTGGCACTTGCATCGCAGATTTATGGAATTTACACGGCGTTTATTTATTTCACGCCGGTGTTTGGCGGCTATATCGCGGATCGCTGGCTGGGTCGGCGCAACGCTGTGGTAATTGGTGCGGTGTTGATGAGTGGCGGACATATTGCGATGGCTTTCGATGCGTCGTTTCTGCTGGCGCTGGTTTTGTTGATCGTCGGCTGCGGCTTCTTGAAAGGCAATATCTCGACGCAGGTCGGCACGTTGTATGCCGCTGATGACACCACCGGACGGACCCGCGGATTTTCAATTTTCTCTATCGGTATCAACGTCGGTGCGGTGGTCGGCCCGCTGGTTTGCGGTCTGCTGGCACAGGAGTTTGGATGGCATGTCGGATTCGGCCTTGCCGGGATTTTGATGTTGCTTGGCCTGGTGACCTACCTGGCCGGATATAACTTGCTGGCCGATACGATCAGTGCGGTGCGCCCCGTTGACATTCTTCCAAAGACCAAACTGGGCCATGCAGAATGGCGCACCATCGCCTGTCTTTTTGCGGTGATGTCGATTACGATTTTTCAATCTATCGCCTACTATCAGAATTCGAATATCGCATTAATCTGGACCGAAAGCAGCGTTGACCTCAATCTGCTCGGATTTCATATTCCAGTCGCCTGGTTCAATTCGATCGATCCGCTGATCAGCATCCTGGCCGTGCCTTTTTTGCTTAAGCATTGGCAGCGTCAGGCCGAAGGTCGCGGCGAGCAGGGCGAGGTCGCCAAGATCGGTACCGGAGCCTGGATCGCCTGCGTGGCGAATCTGCTGCTGGTGATCGGCTGTGCCGTGACCGACAAGGTGCCGGTTCTGGTGCCGGTCGCTTACGATTTCTTGCTGGGCGTAGCCTTTTTGTACTACTGGCCGACCTTGCTGGCACTGGTATCGCGCGCCGCTCCTCCGGCAGTGCGCGCCACCTTGATGGGTACGGTATTTTTATCGCTGTTCATTGCCGACTTTATCGTGGGATGGCTGGGTGGCTTTTATGAACGCATGACGCCCACAGAATTTTGGGCGATGCACGCGGCGATCGCTGCAGTAGGCGGACTCCTCGCATTTTTATTTGGAAGGCGTCTGGAAAGTTTACTGGCGAGCGCTGAAATTTAGGTTGATGTGCCAACGAGAGTTCATGAAAATTGGCTGACCAACCAAGCTGCCATGCCGCAGCCTAAAACAACCAGCCATGGCGGAAGCTTCCACCGCATCAAAGCGACAAGAGCCAGCAGGGCGAGCCCGACATCAACGGGCTTCAATATCGCGCTGGTCCACACCGGATGGTAAAGCGCCGCCAGTAATATGCCGACCACCGAAGCGTTGATGCCTGAGAGTGCACCCCGGGTACGTTTGCTGCGTCGTAGTTGTTCCCAAAACGGCAGTGCGCCGAACACCAATAAAAATGATGGCAGGAATATGGCGATGAGGCAGATCGTTGCACCGAGCCAGCCGTTCGGAGCCGTATGCATCGAGGCACCTAGAAATGCGGCGAAAGTAGTTAGCGGACCCGGTACTGCCTGTGCCATGCCGTAACCCGCCAAAAAAGAATCATTGGACACCCAGCCGTTCGGTACCACGGATGCCTGTAAGAGAGGCAGTACGACATGCCCTCCGCCAAATACCAAAGAACCTGCGCGATAAAACGCATTGCCAACTGCTAAGGTCTGATTTGGCCAATACGCCAACACGACAGGCAATCCGATCAGCAGCCCGAAAAAAATCATCAGCAAACATGCCCCAACGCGACGGCTGATTTTTATCGGCAGCGGGTCATGCAAAAGATCTTCTGCAGGTTTAAACAGTAACATGCCGACGATCGCGAACAGCAGTATCCCGCCAATCTGGCCAAGCGCTCCAGGCCATTGCAAGGCGATGCAAGTTGACGCCGCCATAATGCAGATGCGCGCAGTTCCCACGCACAGATTTTTTGCCATACCCCAGACAGCCTGCGCAACGACAGCGACTGCGACGATTTTTAAGCCGTGCAGCATACCCTCGGGAACAATGCCTCCCCAGCTTGATAAACCCAGCGCAAATAGAGTGAGCAGGATCGCCGATGGCAGAGTAAATCCTGCCCATGCAGCGAATGCGCCGGGAAATCCGGCACGTGTCATACCGAGCGCCATGCCTACCTGACTGCTTGCCGGGCCGGGCAAGAACTGGCATAGCGCGACAAGGTCGGCGTAGCTGCGTTCACCAAGCCAACGTCTGCGATACACAAATTCTTCACGAAAGTAGCCCAGATGCGCTATCGGCCCGCCAAAAGATGTCAATCCCAGCCTTAAGAAAACCAGGAATACGACCCACACTGGTTCAACGGCTGCTTTGTCGCTCTCGGTTTCGATCGTATTCATTACTGATCACTCAGTTCATCGGGTTGCGGTGTTTTTTGACGTTTTTATTGACGCTCTCGGATACAGCCAGCAAAACAGCAGGCTTGCTGCTGCCGCCCCTAGCAGCTGAGCAATGATAAACCCGGGGACGTCAACCGGGCGTATGCCCGCAAAGGTATCGGTAGCAGCACGTGCCAGTGTTACTGCCGGATTGGCAAACGAAGTTGACGAGGTAAACCAGTAAGCCGCAGTGATATACGCTGCCACTGCAAATGGTGTAGCACCCGGTCTGCTGCGTGAACAGCTGATGATGACGGCAATCAGGCCGAAGGTCGCGATGAATTCACTCCACCATTGTGCAATGCCTGTCCTGACATGTTCTGACGCAAAAAATAATGGATCCTGAAACATCATGTGTGCAGCCGCCACCCCTGCGAAAGCGCCGCCGATTTGCATCAGAATATACGGCAGCACTTCAGTGGCTGGCATATTTTTTTGCCAGGCTTCGGACAGTGTGACGACCGGATTGAAATGCGCGCCTGAGATCGCGCCAAACATCAGTATCAGCGCGAGCAGGCCAGCACCGGTTGCCAGCGTGTTGGCTAACAATGCGATAGCGACATTTCCGCCCGAAAGTCGTTCCGCCATGATGCCGGAGCCGACCACCACGGCAAGTAAAAATGCGCTACCCAATCCTTCCGAGACCAATCGGCGCGCCAGATTCATACCGGCACCTCGCCAATTTTTTTGATATTACGCTGAATTTCTGCCGCATCCATCGCGTCGAGATTGAGCTCGGAAAGCGCACCAATTTTTTTAAATATCTGATTAAAAATGCGGGCAAATGCAGCGCGCTTTTCGGTATCGCTGCCTTCCATGGCGGCAGGGTCTTCAAATCCCCAATGCGCAGTGGCCGGTCGTCCCGGCCAAAACGGGCAGGCTTCGCCGGCGGCGTTATCGCATACGGTAATAATGATATCCATCTGCGGCGCATCAGCAGCGGCAAATTCATCCCAACTTTTGCTGCGCATACAGCGAGTTGGATAATCCGGTTTGAATTGTTTGATTTGTTCGACTGCGTAAGGATTGACTGTGCCGCCTGGTTTGCTACCTGCGCTGTATCCTTGGAATCGTCCGTTGCCCAGTATGGTTACCAATGCTTCCGCCATCACGCTGCGCGCTGAATTGCCAGTGCATAAAAATAGAACGTTGAATATTTTCTGGTACATGTTTTTCTGCCTTGATTATGCCGTTATGCGGTCTTTGGTTGCGCATGCGGAGACTGGCGTACAGGGATTGCCGTCACAGCAGTTCTCGGTCAAAAATCCGATCAACTCCGACATGGTGCTGAAGTTTGCCGAGTAAATAACAAACCGGCCTTTCTGACGTGATGTCACCAGATCGGCGTGCAACATTTCTTTGAGATGAAACGATAACGATGACGCCGGTATGCCAACCTGTTCGCTGATTTTTGTCGCGGCAATTCCCTCCGGACCGGCCTGCACCAGCAGTCGAAATACCGTCAATCTGGTTTCCTGCGCCAGCGCGGCCAGCGCTTTAACGACGAGCTTGTTTTGCATCGATTCCTCTTGATTTTTTACGTTATTTCTATAATTCGATAATACTCGAAATGTGGACGTGAGGCAAAAGTTTTAATAGATTATGCGTGCACGCATAGAGCTCAACATGGCTTGACTGTCTCTCATCTGAGTTACATAATGTACAGGTTAATTGGGGGGCGTATCATGAATGGGACTACATCAATGCTACACGTGCGGGTAGACGACGAGACGAAAGCGCTGGCGACAGAGGCGCTTGCTGCAATGGGCTTGTCCATGTCAGATGCAGTGCGGTTGTTTCTGCGACGCGTAATTGTCGATCAGGCATTTCCACTGGAACTCAAAGTTCCCAATGCTGAAACGCGCGCTGCCATGGAAGAATCTCGTGCAATGATGGCGGCCCGTCGTGCCGGTTTTACTTCTGCCGACGAGTTATTTGATGACCTTGAAAAAAACTCCCGCAAATAAACGAGCGCCGTTGCCGCGCCTGTCAAATTACACCAAGATATTTATCAAAGACTGGGAGCGTCTTCTGCATTCAGGTCGATACGATATGAATCGACTCAAAGAAGCGATGCTGATTTTGATCGCTAACGACGATCTTCTTGGGCCGGAATGGCTGGATCATCCGCTCAAGGGGATATGGGCGGATTATCGGGAATGCCACATAGGCGGTGACTTTCTATTGATTTATCAGATTGAAGGAAAAGCGATCAACTTTGTACGCGCAGCAACGCATGCTGAACTTTTTAGCGAATGATGATTGTTAATTTACTTCTTGCTATGAGCAGACTTAAATAGCTGCTTAATAATACTCAAACCAAAATTCAAACGATTGTTTAGTCCATGTTGACATGCGCTGGTTAGACGTGGATACTCCAGCCGATTCCTGGCCATTTGGAATTAAAATAGGAAGGTGTTGTAAGCGGCAATCCCGCGCACATCACAAAAAATGCACAAAAAATCAAAGGCGGCATGTACCCATCATGCAGCAATGACCAGTTACCTGAACCGCGAGACATAATCAAGCGAGGAGTATCAATGACGCAACAGCCACTGCGTCTGCACGTGCCGGAACCAACCGGACGTCCAGGCGAAAACACGGACTTTTCATACCTCCATCTTTCATCCGCCGGCACCACCCGCCGACCGCCCATAGATGTTTTACCCGTCGATACCAGTGACATGGCTTTCGCCTTGGTCCGCGTGCTGGATGAAGCGGGCAATGCAGTCGGCCCATGGGCACCGGACATCGACAATGCCACCCTGCGCAAAGGGATGCGCGCCATGTTGAAGACCCGTATCTTCGATGCGCGCATGCTGATCGCGCAACGGCAAAAGAAAATGTCGTTCTATATGCAAAGTCTGGGCGAAGAAGCGATCGGCACCGCGCATATGCTGGCGCTGCAGGACGGTGATATGTGTTTTCCGACCTATCGTCAGCAAAGCCTGTTGATGGTGCGCGATTACTCGCTGGTCGAAATGATCTGCCAGTTATTTTCCAACGCGCGCGATCCTCTCAAAGGCCGCCAGTTACCGGTGATGTATTCGGTACGCGACAAGGGATTCTTTACCATCTCCGGCAACCTCGCCACGCAATTTATTCAGGCAGTTGGCTGGGGCATGGCTTCAGCCATCAAAGGCGACACAAAAATTGCGTCCGCGTGGATAGGTGATGGTGCTACTGCCGAAGCCGATTTCGATACCGGGCTCACTTTTGCGCACGTGTATCGCGCGCCGGTGATTTTAAATGTCGTCAATAACCAATGGGCGATTTCTACATTCCAGGCTATCGCCGGCGGAGAAAATACCACCTTCGCAGCACGTGGCGTCGGTTGCGGCATCGCTTCATTGCGCGTTGACGGCAATGACTTCCTTGCTGTGTATGCTGCATCGAAATGGGCTGCAGAGCGCGCCCGCAGCAACCTCGGTCCTACGTTGATTGAATGGGTGACCTATCGTGCCGGTCCGCATTCGACTTCCGATGATCCTACTAAATATCGTCCCGCCAATGACTGGGAATGCTTCCCGCTGGGCGACCCGATTGCACGCTTTAAAAAGCACCTGATCGCCAGGGGAATCTGGTCGGATCAGGAGCATGAAGATACGCAAAAAGAATTAGAGGCAGAGGTGATTGCCGCGCAAAAAGAGGCAGAGCAGTACGGCACTTTGAGCAGCGGATACACACCTAGCGCAGCGGAAATGTTCGACGATGTCTACAAAGACATGCCGGAGCACTTGCGCCTGCAACGCCAACAATTGGGGATTTGATATGTCAGAAAAAAAAGATGGGAAGACGACTCCGATGACCATGATCCAGGCGCTGCGTTCGGCCATGGATGTGATGATGGAGCGTGACAATAATGTGGTGGTGTTCGGTCAGGACGTCGGTTATTTTGGCGGCGTGTTCCGTTGTACTGAAGGCTTGCAGAAAAAATACGGTACCTCACGGGTATTCGATACCCCGATCTCCGAAGGCGGTATCGTCGGCGTGGCAATCGGCATGGGCGCATATGGTTTGCGTCCGGTAGTCGAGATTCAGTTCGCCGATTATTTTTATCCGGCCTGCGATCAGATCGTGTCGGAGGCAGCGCGCCTGCGTTATCGCTCGGCTGGGCAGTTCATTGCACCGTTGACGATACGTATGCCATGCGGCGGCGGTATTTACGGTGGGCAGACGCATAGTCAAAGTCCCGAGGCGATGTTTACCCACGTATGCGGATTGCGCACCGTGATGCCATCGAATCCGTACGATGCCAAGGGTTTGCTGATCTCGTGCATTGAAAATGACGATCCGGTGATTTTCCTGGAACCCAAGCGTTTGTATAACGGCCCGTTCGATGGACATCACGACAAGCCGGTAGTGCCTTGGTCGAAACATCCGCTCGGTGAAGTGCCGGAAGGGTACTACACCGTGCCGCTGGAAAGTGCGTCGGTCTATCGTGAAGGCTCTGCCTTGACCGTGCTGGCTTACGGCACCATGGTATTTGTCTCGGAAGCGGCCGCGAAAGAGTGCGGTGTCGATGTCGAAATTATCGACTTGCGCAGTATCTGGCCGCTGGACCTGGCGACCATCGTAGCGTCGGTGAAAAAGACCGGACGTTGCGTGATCGTGCATGAAGCCACGCATACCAGCGGCTTCGGCGCGGAACTGACTGCGCTGGTGCAGGAACATTGTTTCTATCATCTGGAAGCACCTATCGAACGTGTGACAGGTTGGGATACACCATACCCTCATGCGCAGGAATGGGCTTATTTTCCGGGGCCAGGAAGAATAGCCGCGGCATTCAAACGTGCGATGGAGAATTGATCCTAAGTTCCTCTGTTGACCGCTTACTGGAATTAATAGATGTTTGAATTGATCAAAAATTTTCGCACTAAAACACATAATCCTATGCGTGAGAACGCTACAGAGTTGCTTGCACATTTTTCCGGCTCCCTGGCTGCGTTGCGCCTCCTAGCAACCACGTGGTTGCGTCGTCGTTGCGCCTTGCCAGGAAGCCGGAAAAACGCACACTCAACTCTGTCCAACAAAGGAACTTAGGATCATGGGAATTCACGTAATCAAGATGCCGGATATCGGCGAAGGTATTGCAGAAGTTGAAGTGGTTGAATGGCGTGTTCAACCGGGCGACACGGTTGTTGAAGACCAGATTCTGGCTGATGTCATGACCGACAAGGCGACGATAGAAATTCCTTCATCGGTGCATGGCAAAGTGTTGTCACTCGGTGGCAAGGCTGGCGTGTTAATGGCTGTTGGCGCTGAACTGATCCGTATTGAAATCGAAGGTAAAGGTAATGTGGATGCCAATGCGCCGGCGCAGGCTGCACATGCACCGGCTTCAGCGTCGGTAGCAACGCCAGCACCAGCACCGGTTGCGGCACCTGTTGCGGCGAGCAAACCGGAACCAAAACCTGAACCGGTTGCCGCCAAACCAACAGCGCCGCAAACTGTTTCTGCAGCACGTCCGGCTGGAGGAAAGCCAATCGCTTCACCGGCGATACGCCGTCGCGCCTGGGATCTCGGTATCGAACTGCAGTTCGTGCAGGGCAGCGGTGCAGGTGGTCGCATCGTGCAGGAGGATCTGGATAATTTCGTCGCGCGCGGCCCGCAGACGGTTTCGTCAGGCGGTAATCGCTATCAGCCGCGTCATGACGAAGAAGCGCTGCCGGTGATCGGTTTGCGTCGCAAGATCGCGCAAAAAATGCAGGAATCAAAACGACGTATTCCGCATTTCACTTATGTCGAAGAAATCGATATGACGGAACTGGAAGCGCTGCGCGTGACCTTAAATAACAAATGGGGCAAGGAACGCGGTCGCCTGACCATACTGCCATTTTTAATGCGCGCGATGGTACTGGCCCTGCGCGAATTCCCGCAGATTAACGCCCGCTATGACGACGATGCCGGTATCGTCACGCGTTACGGCGCAGTGCATATCGGTGTGGCGACGCAAACCGATGCGGGTCTGATCGTGCCGGTGGTGCGTCATGCCGAATCGCTGGATTTATGGGCAAGTGCTGCTGAAGTGGTGCGTCAGGCCGAAGGAGCGCGTAGCGGTAAAGCGGCGCGTGAAGATCTGTCCGGTTCCACGATTACCCTGACCAGTCTGGGCACCTTGGGCGGTATCGTTTCCACACCGGTGATCAATCATCCTGAAGTCGCGATAGTCGGGGTCAATAAAATGGTGCAACGTCCTATGGTACGCGGCGGCGCGGTTGTCGTTCGGCTGATGATGAATCTGTCATCCTCGTTCGATCATCGGGTAGTCGACGGCATGCACGCGGCGGAATTTATACAGACGATACGCGGCTATCTGGAATGCCCTGCGACACTGTTTACGGAGTAAAGGTTTAAGATCATGAATGAACAAAAAACTACGCTGCTGATTATCGGCGGCGGCCCGGGCGGCTACATCGCGGCAATTCGCGCTGCGCAATTGGGTATAGAAACCACCGTGGTCGAAGGCGCGGAGTTGGGCGGCACCTGTTTGAATATCGGCTGCATTCCCTCTAAAGCGATGATCCACGCCGCCGATGAATTTGCCAAGGCGACTGACTATGCCGGCGATTCGCATCTTGGTATCCATGTGCAGGCGCCAAAAATTGAAATCGGCACAACCGTCAAATGGAAAAATGGCATAGTTGCTAAATTGACCGGCGGTGTTGGCGCCTTACTTAAAAAACATAAAGTCACGGTAGTGAAAGGTTGGGCCAACATCGTTGACGGTAAAACGGTCGATGTGGCCTTGAGTGACGCCAGCAGGTTGCGTATCAGCTGCACGCATTTATTACTGGCACCCGGTTCGTTGCCGGTCGAATTACCATTCATGCCGTTTGGCGGCCGTGTTGTCAGTTCCACTGAAGCCCTGTCACCAACCGTGTTACCGAAAAAACTGGTGGTGGTTGGTGCCGGTTATATCGGATTGGAGTTGGGGACCGCGTATCGGAAACTGGGCGTGGATGTCAGCGTGGTTGAAGCCGTTGATCGCGTGTTACCCGCCTATGATGTTGAATTGACCAAGCCGGTTGCCGCTTCCTTAAAACGTCTGGGCGTGAATCTGCATCTGGGCTGTACTGTGCAGGGTTTGACTGCTTCAGGTGATGCTGTACGGATTCGTGACAGTGCCGGTACAGAAAGTGAATTGCAGGCAGATCAGATATTGGTAGCAGTTGGACGTCGGCCTCGTACCGAAGGCTGGGGTCTGGAAAGTCTGATGCTGGATATGAACGGGCGCTGCGTAAAAATCGACGATCAATGCCGTACCTCGATGCGTGACGTGTGGGCGATTGGTGATTTGACCGGTGAACCTATGCTGGCCCACCGTGCCATGGCGCAGGGCGAAATGGTGGCGGAAATTATTTCCGGCAAACGTCGTCACTTCCAACCGGCTGCCATGCCAGCCGTCTGTTTCACCGATCCGGAAGTGGTGGTGGTTGGCAAAACGCCCGATGAGGCCGCAGGACTGGATTGCATCACTGCGATGTTTCCCTTTGCTGCCAATGGTCGCGCCATGACGATAGAATCCACCGACGGTTTTGTGCGGGTGGTGGCACGACGCGACAATCATTTGATACTGGGTTGGCAGGCAGTGGGTAACGGTGTGTCGGAATTAAGTACCGCGTTTGGTCAGTCTATAGAAATGGGCGCTATGCTGGAAGATATCGCAGGTACCATACATGCGCATCCGACTCTGGGTGAAGCGGTGCAGGAAGCTGCTTTGCGTGCATTGGGACACGCGTTGCATATCTGAGTAGCTTGAGTAATCTTAGCGGTAAGGTGTAATAGCGTCTCGCGCGTTACACCATTTTTGCGTAGTTCCAGAGTTTCAGGATGTTCTTCTACTTGAATTCTGGCAGCTGCAGGTTAGTCCTGGTGGCCGCAGCCTGTCTCGCGATCTCGATATTGTTCAATATTTGCGCTGCGATCGGGTCTTTTGATTGTGGCGTCACTATTGCACAGTAAGCGTCGATGGTCTCCGCACATCCATTCTCGAACCGGCTGGTAAATTCACTGACTCCTGTGGTCTCTGCACCGGTTGCCCAACTATGCCTGACTTCTTCATTATCCAGCAGACCCATGGATTGCAATAACGTGCCAAAAGCAGTGATGGTAGCGGTTTCCATTTCATCAAGCAGGTCAAACATATGGTCATGCAATTCCAGTTGGCAAATGACATCCTTGACCGAATCAGAAAAATCGCTGGCGAGGATATAATATCGATCCATGTGAGCAGAGTTGAATCGGTTCCAGACTGCAGCGCAGCTGTTCAAAATTTCAGGGTGTCCTTCGGTCATGCTGGCGCAAATCAAGCTTTGACTGCGATCAAGCAAAAACGGGAAGAGTGCTTTGCTGCAATCGACGGGATCCAACGCATCCATCAAGTCGAGGTGGATATTAATATAAGCTAATGCCGTCGCTACGTATTTTTCGGGATTAGATTCCAGTTCAATAAACGCAGATTCTCCGTCGTCTTCTGCTGACTCGGTGTTGAGATAGTCAACAATCTGGTTTGCCGGTAAGTGTTTTAAAGCTGCTCCGTGTATCAGCAGCGATTCAACATCCCCTCTGGCGATATCCTTACTAATCGTTCTGCAGTCCATGTCGGCGATTATTTTTTGCACATATTCTGGAATGACCCTTTTGCCCCCGCTGGTACTGGCTGAACTCGACGACGAGCTTGAAGAGGAGCTCGAAGAGGAGCTTGAAAAGGCGCATGAAGAAGAACTCGACATTGCGCTGGATGGATAGGGTGACGTAAATAATGGTGACATTTTTATGTTCTTTCAACTTGGTGGATTGGGAAGCTGTCGCGCTGTATCTGTCGCGCCTGATAGCTGAATTCCACAATTTTCGGGCTGCCAATTATTCTTGGTTTCACGCCCCTGTTGCAATGCGCAGTTTTCCCAGTCAGCGCCAATCCCTGTCAGCGCCAATATTTGCGATGCCCTGTGATCGTAACGCTGCCAACCATAGATGTCAGTGGCCAAATAACCGCTGTTATAACAAGGAATTGAAGATGAGTGATTTCGCACAAGACATACTTTTGTATTTGGGTCATAATTTAAAGGTTATTTAATAAATAAAGTGCTTTTATGCTGATATCAATTCAAGAATTCAAGTCACATTTGGCAAAATATGTCGCGCAAGCACAAACTGGCCAAGTGATCGAATTAACTTCGCATCGTAAGGTAGTTGCGCGCATTATTGGTGTCCCACAATATGGATCTGAAGGCTTGCACCGCCTGTTAGCTACCGGTTTAGCTTCGTGGGATGGCGGAACGCCCAAGGGGGCAGCAATCAAATTATCTAAAGGCGGAAAGGCGCTGTCAGATATCGTCATCGAGGATCGCGGATGATATTGTTTTGCGACACATCGGCTTTGGTGAAGCTGTACATTTCCGAAATACATAGCGGATTGATTACAGGTCATCTCAAAGAAGCAGAAGCAGTAGTCGTTTGCCGTATCGCGTGGGCAGAAGCACATGCCGCTTTTGCCAGACGTGCCCGTGATGTTCCCGCTGATGCAGCGGAAATCGAACTGGTAAAAAAAGCATTTACCGCAGATTGGTCGCGCTTTGTTAAATTGGAAGTGACTCAGGAGCTGGTTGAACTTGCCGGTGATTATGCAGATACTTTCGCACTAAGAGGGTACGACAGCGTTCAACTGGCAGCTGCCTATGAAACGTTCAGAATCACCCAATTGCCAACATTATTTGCCTGCTTTGATTTGCGGCTGAATAAAGCAGCTAAAGCGCTTGGAATGTCGTGCCTTTGAGTCCTGGCATTTGAATCTTCTGAGCGAATATGCTGAAAAAAGGGCGCATCGCTGCGCCCTATCAAGTACTACAGGGAAACCTGCTTGGTGGCTGACTTAGTTACTGGCAACCGATTTGGTTTTCAGATAAGCGTCGGTAGCCTGGGTCAACAAAGTCTTCTCTGCCAATTTGTTATGTGCACCTTCCATACCGCGGGCAATAAATGGTGCCAACTCTGCCGGTGATTTGGATTTCATCCAACTTTCAATCTGATCCAATGGCACCGAGCTCCAGAAAATATCCGGGGTGATCTGCGTCATCATCATCGTCCCTTCAGGCATCATCGGGGCAATTAAACGCTCGTAGTTTTTGGTATAAATATCCCAGGACAGCGACGGATTATGTTCGCTTAAAGTCAATGCGAGTTGTATCCGTAACGATTCAGCCTGTTTCGGGATTTCATCCGATAACACGATTTGCGATGCCTTGTTGGCCAGCTCAGGATTTTTCACCAACATCATCATCGGATAATAGCGACGCATTTCGGTTTCATTTTTAGATGATTTTGCCACCGCGTGCATCTGCGCGAATTCCGCATCGGTCGCATTTTGCGCCACGATACCCAGTATGAAACCCTGGTTGTCGACCGGGATAGCGCTTCGGTCGTTGACAAAGCTGGCAAATTTGGCACGTGCTTCGGCGATTACATCCTGATCACCCCAGGAACCCAAATCAGATAACACGGTACGGCGTAAACGCTGTATGCCCGGAGTTTCTCCCGCCTTGGAATCCCAGCCCAACTGGTTAGCCAGTGGTTTGACGATGGAACGTGCATACGCTGCAAAATTGTCGTAACCCGGTGTGCCACGTTCAGCGTGTTCGATAGTCCCCAACGCTTCGGTAATGATTTGCCATGAACGCAAATTCTGTTCGGTACCCATGGCTGAAGCCAGTGCAAAGAAACCGGACAAATCTTTTTTACCTGCTTTAACCAGCGCCCACTGATCATCCAGCAAGGCAATCCGGTCACCGTTGCTCATGGTAGAAAAATGCTCAACGTTGGCCTTTGCGGTGGCGTCATCATACGCAACACGGAAATAACCAACCGTATCCGCATTGACAGTCAACGCTTCGTTGCAGTTGCCGGCAGCCTCGGTTTGACCGTCTTTAGTCAGCAACACCGGTTGCGAACTGGACGCCGTGCCGCTGCGAATCTGCAGCGGAATATTCCAGTGCGGATTGGTGCTATCTTCGCCTTTGGCTACAAAGCGTTGCTGATTCAGTGTGATAGTACGCTTGCCGCTTGCATCGCAGCTGGCCGTTACCGACACCAGCGGGAAACCGGCCTGGGTCGTCCATGGGCCGATAATGTCGCTGACATTTTTACCGCTGGCCTGGCTCAATGCCAGCCATAAATCGGCGCTGGTGGTATTCGAGTAAGCATGCGCCTTCATATATTTGCGGATACCGTCACGGAATACGTCCGGACCCAGATAATTTTCCAGCATGCGCAATACCGCCTGACCTTTATCGTAGGTGATACTCGGATCAAACGCGCTGCTCGCTTCCTGCTCATCGGTGACGTGCTGCAAAATAGGGTGCGAGGTCAGATTGGCGTCCGCGCTCATCGCGTTTTCCTTGCTGCCATCCTGATTTTCCCACCAGTGCCAGTCCGGACGGCGGATGTCAGTTTCTTTGGCTGCGCGCCATGAAGCAAAACTTTCGTTCAGCCACAACTCATCCCACCAGCCCATCGTCACCAGATCGCCAAACCATTGATGCGCCATTTCATGTGCCTGTATGGAGTAGACAGTCTGATGCGCACCCATGGTGGAGGAAGGTGTCAGCAGCAATGCCTGATCCACATAAGTAATCGCGCCCCAGTTTTCCATACCGCCCTGGAAGCCGCCAGGTACGGCGATCGAATCGAGTTTAGGTAATGGGTATTTGATACCGAAGTAGCTGTTGTAGTCAGCCAGAATCTGCTTGGCATTTTCCAGCGCTTCTTTACCGTTTTGCTCCTGGCCTTTCGCTGCCACGATACGTAATTGCGTGCCTTCGCTCTCACCGCTGATCGCACCAAAATTTCCTGCTGAAACGTGGACTAAATAAGTCGGCATTTTAGGGGAGCGTTCGAACGTGGTGGTGGCTAACTCACCGTGCACCTTGCGACTGGCAACCGGCATATTCGCCAACGCCATCCAGGCAGCCGGCGCCGTCATTGTCAATTGATAGGTGGCGCGGAACGCAGGTTCATCCCAGCAGGGGAACATGCGACGGGCGTCGGTTGCTTCGAATTTGGTGGTGAGCAAAGTATTTTTTGCGCCATCCGGCGTGACGTATTCCTGCACAAACATGCCGTGCGGTTCTGTCTCGATTTTTCCGGTAAACGTAAAACTGAGTTTGTGTTTGCCGGCTTGGGCAGCGGCGCTCAGCATGACTGTGGTCAATTGCGCCTTGTCGTCGGAATCGACACTTTTTACCGGCTTGCCGTCGAACAGTACATGGTCGAGTTTTTGGTTCAGTGAATTGAATTGTATTTTATCGGTGGCTTCGGTGAAGTTTAACGACACGGTTTCAGTGCCGGCAATTTGAAACTTGCCAGCGTCGGGCACGACTGCAATCACATAGTCGGTTGGAATGACGTTTTTAGGCAATCTGCCGGGTGTGGTGGCAAATGAATACGGGACTAAAGATTGGGAGATTTCTGCAAACGCAGACTGCATCGGTAATGTGGCTGCAACGGCCGAGCACAGCAAAAGTTTGGTAAACAATTCGGCTCGTGAAGATTTCTTGATTGTAGACATACAGACCCCTAAGGTTGAACTTCATTCGTTGTTAGTTGGTTGTTAAGCACTGCCCCTGATTTTGGAGCTGACAGGATTTTAGTGAATCGACAAAAAAAGGCAGGCGGAATGCGATAAACAGAGAATTTAAAGGGATGAAATGCTGTATTTGAACGGTAATCGGGAAAAAGTCAGCGCGTCAGAACGTGAGAACAAAACGGGCACCGGTGTTGGCAACTTTGACATACCGTACCGTGCCGCCATTGCCATGTACAAGCTGGCGCACCAACGCCAGCCCGATGCCGCTGCCACGAGATTTTGTCGTAAAGAATGGCGTAAATATATGCGGAATCAGATCGTCCGGAACACCGGGGCCGTTGTCATTGATTTCGATGCGTAATCGGCTGCCGCGCGTCAAGCGTGCATGTACCGATACGGACCGGTTGAATGTGTTGGCAGTCGCCTCTTCGGCATTGTGTAAGATGTTGATAATGGCCTGTTCAAGTTGCCCGCTATCGATCATGACTTCCAACGTGGCAGGCTCGACCGTAAACGAGGTCGAACCGCCGTTGGCTTGCCAGTTGGGAGTCAGCAATGCAGAGATGCGGGCAAATAATTGCGCCAACCGGATGCGTTCCGGATGCGGCGCCGGTACGTTGGTCAATGAACGATAGCTGGATACGAAACCGACCAGACTGTCTGAACGGCGGCTAATGGCATCGAGCGCGGTGGATAAGTCATTGCCGATATCATGCGCATTGCTGACATCGGTGGTGCTGCGCATTTCAGCCAGCAAATCATGCGCCGTGCGTGACAGCGAAGCGACTGGTGTTAGCGAATTCATGATTTCATGCGTTAGCACATGGACTAATTGCTGCCATGCGTTAAACGCAACCGTCTCCAGTTCGCTTTCTATCGGCAGGACTGCAATCAGGCGCTGTTGCATGCCATTGATATGCATATCGTTGACTGCCACCAACGCGCGTTCCCGACCGCGCTCGGTGTCGAAGACGATGACGTTACGCTGTGCGCCGTCAGTTGCGTTCAGTTTGGCGTTAAAGTCACTGATGTCGGTAGTGCGGCCTGGTGCCACCATGCGTCTGGCAAAATTGTTCAGCGGCGCGATCTCATCGTTACTCGTGGCAGATTTCGCGGCAGATAAGAACAGGGCAATCGGTGCATGTTCCAGACGTGCTTCCAATTGCAGGAAATTGTCCGATAAAGTTTGCTGATTGTGGGGCAGGCCAACGGGTATTTCCTGCAGCGACGGCACATCCTGGCGTTGCAACTGAAGTAGGGCGCGACGCAGAATTTCGGCGACCAACAATGCGGCCAGCCCACAACTGACCATGCCGCGCGGCGCATGCAGATTGATCGTCGCCAGCACCGCCAGCCCCATTAAGGCAGCAATACAGATGACGATGCGCAGATAATTAAATGCCATATTTTTCGATTTTGCGATACAGCGCGGGCCGGCTGATGCCCAGTGCTTTCGATGCATGGCTGATATTGCCCTGTGCATTGCTTAATGCGGCAGTAATGGCATCACGCTCCAGCGCTTCGAGTCGCACGTTGTCGGTGTTTACTGTGGCAGGCGAGGTTCCGGCAGGCGTTGAGCCGTGTGTCGATACGCCAAAATCGTGAAATTCATAGCCTGACGCATAGGCGACATTCGGCCCAAGAATAATCGCGCGTTCGCATGCCTGGCGCAGTTCCCTGACATTGCCCGGCCAATGATATTGACATAAACGCGCCATAGCATGTGCGGAGATGGAACGCGCTGTACGCTGATATTGCTGTTGATAGTGCTGCAGATAATGTCCAAGTAACTCGGGTATATCTTCACTGCGTTCACGTAACGGCGGCACGCGCAGGACTATCGTATTGAGGCGAAATAACAGGTCGGAACGAAACACAGCAGCCTGATACAGTTTTACTTCATCCAGATTGGTCGCACTGACTATACGTACATCAATTGCCACCGGCCGGTCTGCGCCTAGCGGTGTCACTTCACGTTTTTCCAGCACCGTTAATAATTTCGCCTGCGCAGTTAACGACAGGTTACCGATTTCATCCAGAAATAAAGTGCCGCCTCGCGCGGCCTGAAAGCGGCCGGCGCGTTCGCCTTGTGCGCCGGTAAACGACCCTTTGCGGTGACCGAACAATTCGCTTTCAAGAGTAGAGTCGGGCAACGCGCCCATATCAACCGATAAAAATGTATGGTCTGAGCGATCTGAGGCATCGTGTATCGCCCTTGCCACCAATTCTTTGCCGACGCCGTTTTCGCCGAGGATCATTACATTGGCGCTGGTAGGCGCGACGCTGGCTATCATGGCACGCAAATCTGCCATGGATTGAGAGTGTCCAATCAGACCCGGACTGGAGCCGGATAGCGTCGCTGCCGGTCTGGTCAGCGCACAACGTCTGGTCAATGCGGCCTGGATAGTTGAGATCAGATGCTCGTTATCCCAGGGTTTGGTAATGAAATCGGTAGCACCACGCTTTAATGCGGAGACGGCCAGCGGGACATCGGCATAGGCGGTCATTGCAATCACGGCGGGTGGATTGGGACGTTGCTGCAATTGGTCCAAGAGCGCCAATCCTTCGCTACCGTCTATGCGACCCGGGGTGAAATTCAAATCCAGTAACACCACATCAGGCTGCGCTTTGCCTAACAACGCCGATAAACCTGCCGGATCAGTCAGGCTATGCACGGCGCCAAACCGACGGCGTAACAGTAATTGCGCTGCACAGGCAATATCTGCGTCGTCGTCGATGATAAAAATGGTGGCGGTGGGATTGGAATAGGGCATGGTGCGTTGCATTCTACATGGCACGTGAGTGTGTCGCAATTGCCTGGCGCGCTGTTCGGAAATGAACAGATGCCAGTGTTCGGAATCGGACAGTTTGCCTGTCACCTTGAACCTGCACATTAAGCGGCCGTTGGCCCGTAGGTTGGGCTACGCCACATCAGCCCAACACTCAACGCCAAGCGGAACCACTGATTTCAATTCAAAGCACGTTGGGCTGGTAAAGCGTAGCCCAACCTACGTAGCGCACCAACCTACGAAGCGTAGCCCAACCTGTGCAGTTACAAAGCTGGGGCAGGGGCAGGGGCGATGGCATGGATATTGCGACGTAGGTGCCATAACCCTATTTCGACGCACAATGAATCATCCAAAAACTCCCTATGCCGTGTCCGGTGCCGCGATGGATATCGCTGTCCCCAAAAGCTATCGCAGGCAAATCATTGCCGCAGGCAGCGTAATGCTGAGCGTGCTGGTAATGGCATACGCATTGTGGTACTGGATGCCGCGTGGCTTGCAGGTTGACGCTGCCGAAGTCAGAACTGCAGTGGTTGAACAGGGCATATTTTTAAACGACATGGTGGTACGTGCCAACGCCACCCCATTAAATTCGGTGATACTGGACGCGGTGGAATCGGGGCGGGTGGAAGAGGTGTTTGTGCGTGACGGCACGGTAGTCAATAAAGGTACGCCATTATTTCGCTTATCGAATCCGCAGCGTCAAATTGAGTTGTTGGCGCGTCAGTCCGATCAGGCTACGCAGATATCCAATATCTCCAATTTGCGCGCAGCACTGGAGGTGAGTAAAACCGACCATGAGCGTCGTTTGTCGGATCTGCAATTTAATGTGGAGCAGGCAGAAAAAAAATACGCCAGAAATAAAAAGCTGGCGCAGCAGGGATTTATTTCTGCCGCCGCTCTGGAGGATGTTGAAGACGCGCTGTCCCAGCAGCGCCATGCATTGAATCAGGAACAGAGCCGTGCTGAAGAAGAAATACAAATCAAACAGGCCGGTATTGCACAAATGGAGCAGGCCAATGCGCGACTGGCATCAGGGCTCATGCTGCTCAATGCGAATATCGATGCGCTGACGGTGCGAGCGCCGACCACGGGAAGGTTAACCGACTTTCATTTGCAGGTAGGTGAAGCAGTGGCGCCGAACCAGCATATAGGTCGCATCGATGACCCGAACCGCTTTAAACTCTCTGCCGAAGTTGATGAATATTATTTGAATCGGGTCACTGTCGGACGACTCGGCAAGGCGCAATTGAATGAGCTGAGTTTTCCGGTAGAGGTCAGCAGGGTTTATCCGCAAATTGACAAGGGACAGTTCACGATAGAGCTGGTCTTTAGTTCTGAACAACCGGCTCAGTTAAGCCCGGGGCAAAGTCTGGATATGCAGATCACGCTGGGCGATCCCAGACCGGCATTAATTTTACCGGCCGGATCTTTTATCAACGATAGTGGCGGTGCCTGGGTGTTCGTTCTTAGCCCCAACGGGAAAAATGCAGAGCGTCGCACTATTAAAATCGGGCGACGCAGTAACAGCCAGATAGAAATCGTAGAAGGACTAAAAGCCGCTGATAAAGTCATCGTGTCCGGTTATACCGGATTTGGGCAGGCAGTTCGTTTGCAGTTGAATTAAGAACAGGGTACAGGCAGCCGGGCATGGTAGGTTGGGCTACGCCTCATCAGCCCAACATGTTTCGGATCAGGCTAGCTCGTAGGTTGGGCTACGCTTTATCAGCCCAACATGTTTCGGATCAGGATAGCCGCAATTTTGGCGCAGAGCGTTGGGCTGATAAAGCGTAGCCCAACCTACAGTTTTAGATAAATTAAATAAGGAGAACATCGCATGATCAAATTAAAAAACCTCAACAAAGTGTATTCCACCGGCGAAGTCCGCACCACCGCATTAAACGGCATCAACCTGGAAATCGACGCCGGGGAATACGTGGCCATTACCGGACCTTCCGGCTGCGGCAAATCCACTTTGCTGGGACTGCTGGGACTGCTGGACATTCCCGATTCAGGTGATTTATGGTTCGACGGTCACAACGTCGCCAACTGGAGCGAATCGCAATTGAACCAGTTACGTCGCGGCCGCATCGGTTTCATATTCCAGAGCTTTAACCTCATCGAAGAACTCAGCGTATTTGAAAATGTGGAATTGGCACTGGAATACGGCGATGTTCCAGCCCGGGAACGCAAAGAAAAAGTCGCTGCCATGTTAGAAAAATTGGGCATCTCGCATCGCGCCAAACATCGCCCGTCACAACTCTCCGGCGGACAGCAACAGCGCGTGGCCATCGCGCGCGCGCTGGTTTCCGGCCCTGCCATACTGCTTGCCGATGAACCAACCGGCAATCTGGATTCCGCACACGGCGACGAAGTCATGCGCTTGCTGCGCACTATTAATTCGGAAGGCACCACCATCGTCATGGTGACCCATTCGCCGATGCACGCCGCGCAGGCCTCAAGAACGTTACGCATGCTGGACGGCAGTATTTTGATTGATGCACAGATGGCTGCTTAACTTTGTCGGGGCTACCGCAATGACTCTGCGCGACTTCAAGATAGGCTGGCGTTTATTAATTCAACAACCGGCATACTCCGCCGTGGTCATACTCGGCCTGAGCACGGGCTTTGCTGCGTGTTTTCTATTGTTAAGCTATGTGCGCTATTCGCTTGATTATGATAGCAACGTGCCTAATGCTGAACGCGTCTATTTGATGGAGTGCAGATTTAACCTGGCCGTGAGTGCCGGACAGTGGCTCGAAATGATACCGTATCCGTTTTTAGATGTGGCGCGACACAGCGATCTGGTTGAATCAATTACGCCTGTCGGTTTGCCTCATTTCGGCCCTCTGCCGTTCAAGGCGAATAACCATCTGTTTCAGATTGACTTGCTGGAAACCTACCCGGCCTTCCAGCAAATGTTCGGGGTCCAAGTGATGGAAGGCGATCTGCAGCAAGCGCTAAATCGGCCAGACGGATTGGCGTTGACACAAAGCACGGCAAACAAGATATTTGGTGATACTCATGTGGTTGGCAGGCTGGTGCAGATTATGAACAAGTCTTTTGTTGTGACTGCAGTGCTGGCAGATCCTCCTGCCAACAGTTCAATCACGTACACCGCACTGACGGGTTTCAATACCGGACTGCTATGGAGCGCAGACGATCTGAACCATATGTTTAATTCCTGGGCAGACTGGGGCGGCAAGATCTACGTAAAGCTCAAACCTGGTGTGTCGCCGACAGCATTGACCCAGTTATTGCAGGATGCATCCGATCACTCGCCTTTTGTCAGCAAACTTGATCCGGCATTGACGCAGCAATTACTGGGCAGAAAACTGACGGAAGTTCGTCTGGTCAGCTTGTCGGATTTTTACTTTGACCAATCCACCGCAGGTTCAACATACACTGGCCGGCACGGCGATCGTCGCATGGTATTCGGCATGGCTGCTGTCGCAATATTGATACTGTTCCTGGCAACAATCAACTACGTTAATCTGACCGCCGTGCGTGCCTTGAGTCGGCAACGTGAAATTGCATTGCGCAAAATTTTGGGCGCGTCGGTGGGTCGTTTAATCGGACAGTTTTTAGCCGAATCAGTTCTGGTGGGATTAATTGCGAGTGGGTTGGGTATCGTGCTGGCATGGCTGCTGTTACCACTTTTTTCCGGGCTGGTTGATCGGCGGCTGGAGATCACGTCGCTTTTTCTGTTATTTGCGTTGGCACTTGGGATTATGGTTGGCATCGGTGCTGGCGCTTATCCTGCCTGGGTTGCGGTACGCGTTCGACCACAGGCTACGCTGGCCGGGCGCGGGACCAGCGACAATATAGGAGGTATCTGGCTGCGTCGGGTTCTGACGGTAGTACAGTTTACAGCTGCAATTACGCTAACCGGTGTGACGCTTGCGATTGGATGGCAGACGTATTTTGCCAGTCAGGTTAACCCCGGTTTCGATCCGGCGAATTTGTTGGTGCTGGAAATGCCGCAAGGTATAGCAAATCCTGCCAGTCGCAATTTGTACAATGCACTGACACGTTTGCCTGGCGTGACCGGTGTAGCCGTATCCAAAGATCCAGTTGGTAAAAAGTTTTTGGGTGGAATTGGCTTTGTCGAAAGTAATAACGGCCGTCCAATCAGCATACTCTGGCGTCCGGTCAGTGCGAATTTTTTCAACGTCCTTGGCATAGGCCCAGCTGCCGGCAGAATGTTTAATCCCAAGCTCGACAAGGACGATGGAGTGTATGGCAACGGCGATATCCCGATTGTTTTAAATGGCGCGGCGGTCCGTGCCCTGGGATTTTCATCACCGGAACAGGCGGTTGGGAAGACGCTGACCATGCATGGGAATGGCGGCAACGCAATCCGTCATGTGGTTGGCGTTACACCGGAAATCCGCCTTGAAACCCTGCATGAGTTATCACGACCTATCGTCTATTATCCAGATGATAGTCAGACCGTATTTACTATTCGCATCGGCGGCGATATGGCCGATGTGGAAAATGCGGCGAACAGATTAACTCAACAATTCATGCCGGATTATGTAATCACTATCCGGCATGAGCAAAGTTATTATTCTGAGAATTATCGCGATGACGAGCGACTGGCGATACTGCTGGGTACCGCGAGCCTGACTGCATTTGTAATCGCCGCATTCGGTATCTATGTGCTTGCCACTTACAGCGTGCGACGGCTGTCAAAGCAAATCGTCTTACGCAAATTATACGGTGCGGACTACCGTGATATTGCCGGTTTTGTTGGCCGGGAATTTATTGTTCTGATCGCCATCGGTGCCTCGATTGGATTGCCTGTCGCTGCCGTTGCGATACAGCGCTATCTGGCCTCGTATGTGGAACATGCGCCGATAGGTGGCTGGACTTTGCTGGCAGCCGTATTGCTGGCTTTGCTGGTAACTTTTATTTCAACCTTGCGCCATACCGTGATTGCGATGCGATTGGCACCGGCGCAGATTTTACGGGATTGATGATGACATTCAGTGACTTTAAAATCGGCTGGCGCTTATTAATTACTGAGCCCGCGTATTCAGCGATAGTCGTATTTGGTATGGCTATCGGCTTTACCGCCGGCATACTATTGCTTGGCTATGTGCGTTACTCATTCAGTTACGACAGTCAGATTCCCGACAATAAAAATGTCTATGTCTTACAGCATAAAGTCAATATTATGCCGACGCCGCAATGGATGGAATTTATGCCATTACCGGTACGCGGAGTTGCGTTGCAGAGTGGACTGGCTAGCGCAGTGTCTGCAGCGATTCCCATACCGGCTGCAATGAAAGTAGGCGGACGTATTGTGCAGGATGAACTCACCGCGGTTGATCCTGCATTTGCATCCATGTGGGGAGTAACGGCAGTTGAAGGTGATCTTCAATCGGCATTGACACATCCTGACGCGATTGCATTAACGGTGAGTTTGGCGAAAAAGCTATACGGCGACGCGAATGTAATCGGCAAAACACTGGAAATCGCAGGCAAACAATTTCAGGTTGCAGCGTTGTTAAACGATGCACCGCCCAACACAACCTTGGCCTATAGCGCCCTGGTCGGGATTAATACACAGGCCATCACAGAGCAGGATCGCGCAAATAGGATGGCGCAATGGCAGGGACTCGGCGGGAAGGTCTATCTGCGATTGGCCAGAGGTGCTAACGCAGCGCAGATGACAGCAGCCCTGCAAAGTGCATTCGATCATTCACCGTGGAGCCAATTTCCTCCGGAAATGTTGCGACGGTTAGGCAAAACAAAAATAGTGGAAACGCGTCTGGTTAGCTTACAGGACGCCTATTTCAATATGGATGTAGCAAACAATTATCGCAGCGGGCCACGCGCCAGCAAGACTACGGTATTGGCATTGGCCGGTATTGCGATATTGATTTTGCTGCTGGCGGCCAGCAATTTTATTAATTTGGCGACCACCAGGACTTTGCAACGCAAGCGCGAAATCGCCGTGCGTAAAGTGTTGGGGGCAAAAACCGGCCAGGTGTTAAGTCAATTTTTGGCAGAGGCTATTCTGGTTTCCATGGTTGCGACCGGGCTGGGCATATTGTCAGCGTGGCTGCTCCTGCCGGAATTCTCCGATTTGGTTGATCGCAATTTAAGTAATTTTTTGTCGCCGGTTTATTTGTTGATGATAGTGGGGATGGGTTTGGTGGTTGGATTGTTTTCAGGTCTATATCCAGCCTGGATTGCGCTAATGGTCAAACCGGCGGTAGTGTTGGCAGGGCGCGGGAACTCAGATTCATCCGGTTCGCTGGCCGTGCAACGGTGTCTGACAGTATTTCAATTTGCCATCGCCATGGCGCTGGGCGGTATTAGCATCGCCGTCGGCTGGCAAGCTTCTTTTGCTACGCATAGTGATCCTGGATTCAATCCATCTGAATTGGTCACCGTAAAAATTCCGCGTGGTGTGAATGACGCGGATCGCAGTTCATTTTATGAGCAGTTATTACATCTGCCGGGAGTTCTGGGGATTACTGCTACACAAAAAGCGGTCGGTGAACAGGGCGTAAATACGTCTACCGACTTTAAGGGTGTAGGTGGAAATACCGTGGCTTCTGTTATTGAAAATGTTGCACCCAATTTTTTTGAGGTGTACGGATTAAAACCGTTGTCTGGGCGCCTGTTTGATACTTCAATCGAGCGGGATGAAACTGCGGCTGTCGCTGTGATTAACAGTACCGCTGCGCGTGCCTACGGCTTTGCTTCGCCAGAAGCCGCGTTGGGTCAGTTGATACAACAAACGACCGGCGAAGGAAAAACGTGGAAAGTTATTGGCATCGCTCCAGATATCCGGTATCAGAATTTGCGCGAAGTTGTGCAGCCGATGGTGTATTTATTGGGTAGCACAGGGAGCCGGACATTAACTGTTAAAACCGATGGCGACATAACGCAGCTTGAACAGAATATTGAAACTCTGTGGCAGAAAAAATTTCCTGCTCTGCCATTAGAAATACGTCGGACACAGGACGTATTTGCAGAAATCTATGCGGAGGATTTGCGTCTGGCCAGAATGACAGGGTTGGCGAGTTTGATTGCGCTTGGGCTGGCAGTTTTCGGAATTTACGCCTTGTCTGCCACCAGCTTGCAGCGCCGTCGTCGTGAGATTGTTTTACGCAAATTATACGGCGCTACCCGCCAAAAAATAGCCGGATTGGTGGCGCGGGATTTTTCCGGATTGATTGCGACAGGTGCGTTGATCGGATTGCCGCCAGCTTTCGTAGTGATCGCGCATTATCTGTCCGGCTTCGTGGAGCGTGCCCCCTTCGGAGTCTGGCCTTTGGTGTTCGCGTTTATGTTGGTGTTTATCGTTGCATTCGCTGCGACGCTGCGCCACACGTTGATTGCGATGCGAATGAATCCTGCGCAGGCGTTAATCATTTAGAGGAAATAGAAGATGAATTTGCGTGATTTTCGAATTGGCTGGCGACTATTGGTTGGTGAGCCGGTATATTCGATGGTGGTGATTGCCGGATTGGCGCTGGGGTTTGCAGCCTGTTTTCTGCTGCTCGGCTATGTGCAGTATTCGTTTACCTATGATGCGCAGGTGCCGGATGTGGATAGGGTGTATCAGATCAAACAACAGCTGGATGGCTCGCCGGTGTGGGAAACCGGCATGGCACTTCCGTTTGCGCAAGTTGTGAGTAGCAGTGCCCTGGTTGAAACCAGCAGTTTTACCTATGAACTGGACTCGGTGGCTGGTTACGAAAATAAGCAATATGAACTGCAATTGAAAGTGGTTGAACCAGGTTTTCAAAAAATATTTAATGTGCTGTCGCTCGAGGGCGACTTGCAGACCACGCTGAGTCAGCCGGATGCTATAGCAATTACGGTGAGCACTGCACAAAAAATATTCGGCGCAATACACGTGTTGCATAAAATAGTCGAGATAGCGGGAGCACGATTTCAAGTGACTGCGATTTTGCCCGACCCTCCCTCGAACAGCAATGCGCGTTATGAGGCTTTGGTTGGGCAGCACTCGCTGGCTTGGTCGCAACCTGTGCGTGACAGCCTGATCAAAAATTGGAAAATGCTGAGTTGCGAAATATATGTAAAGCTGCCTAAAAATGTGCCGCCCGGAGAATTGGAAAAATATCTTCAAATTGCCAACGACACATTTAGCAGTTTCAGTCATAAGCAGTATCTGAAATCCAATCAAAAAACGACCGCAGCAAATCTGCCCAATATCAAACTGGAACCATTGGCGGAGGTATATTTTGATGAATCGCTAGGTGAGCACGGAAATAAAAAGCTGGTGCTTGGGCTTGCCGTCATTGCGTCGCTGATTTTAGTAATAGCGGCAACCAATTACATGAATCTGGCCATCGTCAGAACGATACGACGTCAGCGTGAAATCGGGCTACATAAAGTATTGGGTGCGGGCAGAGCGCATATCGTGCGTCGTTTTGTCGCCGAGTCGGTACTGGTGACGCTGATTGCAACCGGCTTAGGTATCATGCTGGCGTGGTTGTTGTTGCCGTGGTTTTCAGAGCTCATGTCCCGGCCGCTTGAAAATGTCATCACGCTGAAAAATTGCGGCTTTGCGGTCGTGACAGGTCTATGCATAGGACTGGCTACAGGCGCTTATCCGGCCTGGATCGCATTGCGCATCAATGCCATCGCAAGTCTGGCCGGAAGAGGGAATATGGAAACACACGGCGGTTTGTGGGTGCGCCGTGTATTGACGGTGATGCAGTTTTCCATCGCGATGGGATTGGCTGGATTAACGATTGCCATTCTGTGGCAAACCAGTTTCGCCAGTCATGCTTATCCCGGGTATGACTCCAGCAAGTTAATTATGCTCGAGGTGTATGCGGATTTTGGCGATTTTGAGAACCCGGATATGCCGAATAGCCTGGCGAAATTCGCATTTTACAAAAAATTATTACAACTGTCCGAGGTAACCGGCTTTGCAGCTTCATTGAATGCGCCGGGTAGTAATAGCAATCGTTTTCCGTACGAGGTGCAGTTGGCATCGGGTCGGAGAGTGCACGCGTCACTGCAATCAGTTACCAATAATTTTTTTGAAATTTATCGGCTGCAGCCTCGTGCAGGGCGGCTGTTTGATTCACATATTGACCTGGCTGATGACAAAACCAAGATCGTAGTCAATTGGACTGCCGCAAAGGCCATGGGTTTTGCCTCACCGGATGCCGCGGTCGGTCATTCCATACTTGGTAAGCGCGGGCCGTTGACAATTATTGGTATTGCGCCAGATATTTTGCAGCGAAGCTTGCGTGAAGCACTGCAACCAACCATCTACGTTCGGTTTGAGCCAAGCCCGGGTGCCACGCCGTGGCTGACTGTGCGCACAACTGGCGACGTGGCCAGCGCACAAAGGGAAATAGAAGAGCTTTGGCAAAAATCATTTCCAACCAAAACGCTGAATATGCATAGCGTGCAGGATGCCATTGCAGAGGGTTATGCCGATGATCTGCGCTACGCCAAATTGCTCGCCGCATCGAGCGCATTGGCAATCGTCATCGCTGCTTTCGGTATTTATGTGTTGTCCGCAAGCAGCATGCAACGCCGCACCCGTGAAATCGTGCTGCGCAAACTGTATGGCGCCGGTGGCCAGGACATTGTGCAGTTAATTGGACGTGAATTTGGCAGCCTGATCGCAATCAGCGCTTTGATAGGGTTGCCTGTTGCTTACCTCGCCAGTGCAAAATATCTTGCGGAATTTGTTGAACGCGCACCGATGGGCGTGTGGCCACTGTTGCTGGCATTGACCCTGGTTCTGATTGTCGCCGTGTGTGCGACCTGCCGACATCTCGTGATTGCCATGCGATTGAAACCCGCTGTGGTGCTATCCAGCTAAAGGAAACCATCAATGATAAATCTGCGTGACTTTAGAGTCGGCTGGAGATTACTGATCGGTGAGCCAGTTTATTCAGTTGTGGTAATTGCCGGATTGGCGCTGGGATTTGCAGCCTGTTTTCTGCTGCTCGGCTATGTGCAGTATTCGTTTACCTATGATGCGCAGGTGCCTGACAATAAACATGTTTATTTAGTTAAATCAAAGAGAAATTTATTTTCGCCACCCATCTGGAACAACTCTGTCCCACTTCCTTTAAGCGTCGTTGCAAAAACGAGTGGCTTGACGAGTGCATCAAGCATAGTCAGCGATATCGAAGCAGTAATTCGGGTTGATAACAGAATTCAAAAATTAAAATTGAGTGCTGTTGATCCAGATTTTCCTCAACTATTTGGCATCCAGGTTGTTGCAGGCGATTTGACATCTGCATTGGTTCGTCCCGATGCTGTTGCATTAACTCAAAGTAAAGCGGAGAAATTATTCGGCAAAGCTAAAGCCATCGACAAAACAGTCGACATCAATGGGAAGTCCTTTCAGGTGGTGGCACTGATACCCGATCAACCTGCCAATACAACAGAATCTTATGAAGCATTGGTCGGAACGCACAGTGCTGCGTTGTCGGAGAAAGAAAAAGATCCCGCTAACTGGATCAGCGGCAGTGACGGCAGGCTGTATATGAAACTTCGTATTGCCGCTACAACGACCGAGGTTGAGAAGGTTTTACAAGGTGCAATCGATCAATTTGGTTTTGGCGCCAGGTCAACAACGCGATGGACCCAACTTGGATTTAAAACGGCAGAAGAAATTCGATTGATTTCGTTAGCCGACAGCTATTTTGATCAAGATTTGGCACGGCGTGGTGACCGTGCAAATAAAAAAGTAATAATGGGATTAGCGTTTGTTGCGACGTTGATTTTGCTTTTGGCTGCGATTAATTACGTTAATCTGGCGATCGTTCGCATCCTGCGGCGTCAACGCGAAATAGGTCTGCGCAAAGTATTGGGCGCCAGAGTGTCACACGTGATAAGCCAATTCATGGCCGAATCCATATTGGTTTCAATGACTGCCACTTTGCTTGGATTATTAATGGCGTGGCTGCTGCTTCCAATGTTCTCCGAATTGATGGCACGTAAATTGGATACAGTCTTTACTGTCCAAAATTTCATTGTCGCTGTTTTGTCCGGCATCTTTATCGGCTTATTGACTGGCGCATATCCGGCGTGGATTGCCTTGCAGGTTAGGTCATCTGAAAGTGTCGCCGGCCGCGGGAACCATGAAACCAGCAGTGGCTTGTGGGTGCGCCGTTTTCTGACGGTAATGCAATTTGCCGTTGCCATGGGATTTACCGGCTTGACGTTGGTGATAGTCTGGCAGGCTGATTTCGCGAGCAATATTGATCCGGGATTTAATCCGGCGCAGTTGGAAATAATTGATATGCCAGTCGATTTGAAAGATCCTGGCGGCCTGGCGTTCAGAAACAAAGTATCGCAGTTGCAAGGTGTTTCCGGCGTCGCCGCATCGGGGTCGCCACCCGGAGGAAATACCAATAAGGTAACTGGCGGCTTTCAAATTAAAACGGGTAAAACTGTAATCCTTTCACTGCAAAATATTGACCCAAATTATTTCGATGTTTATCAGGTTAAACCACGTGCTGGCCGCTTGTTTGATCGGCGTATCGATATAGTCGGCAACGAAAATGTCATCGTGATCAATGGTATGGCCGCCAGAGTTTTAGGCTTTAGTTCACCGGAGTCAGCTGTCGGTCAGTTATTTCCGGATATGGAAGGAAAAACAACCATCATTGGCATTGCACCAGATATACGGCATCACAGCATACGTGAAGTTGACCAACCCATTCTATATTGCCTGAGGCCGTTTACTTCTGTGCTTACGGTGCGTGTAAATGGTGATTTGAAAACAGTTGAAAAGGAAATTGAATCGATATGGTCGCAAACCTTTCCAACTGACGCAATTGCTATACGCAGCGCAAAAATGGCATTGGGCGAAAATTATGCAAATGATATACGCCTTGCCAAATTGCTCGCTGCGTCCAGCCTGCTGGCCATAGCGCTCGCCGCATTTGGGATTTATGTTTTATCTGCTTATACCGTGCAACGCCGTACCAAAGAAATCGTATTGCGCAAGTTGTATGGCGCGAACGGCGGCGTGATAGCGCAGCTATTGGCGTGGGAATTTGGCTCTTTGATTACCGTCAGCGCATTGATTGGTTTGCCGATTGCCTATGTCGCCAGTGCTAAATATTTGGCGGAATTTGTTGAACGCGCACCGATGGGCGTGTGGCCACTGCTTGCTGCTTTGCTGGTCGCGTCTATGATCGCGTTTTTGGCGGTGTTACGTCATTCGATTCTGGCGCTTCGAATTTCGCCTGCGATTGTATTGCGTTAGCTCATCCGAGAATGTTGGGCTGGTGAAGCGTAGCCCAACCTACCTCGCCAAGCTATACACGATGGCAACGTAAGCAAAATTGCTAATGGTGGTTTGACCAGTGCCATGTGACGATCGCGCACTAAAAATATTTACCTCACGTGCGATATTTTTTCGATCTCCAATACGGTGTACAAATCTCCTTGGGAACCAATTCTATGCTCTCATGTTTTACCAATTGTTTTCGTCGTCACGGCACAGATTATTCGTCGCTTAAATCCCCTCCACCCAAATCAGATCCTGTTTTGTCGCCTTCATCATCTACCGCTTTGATCGATGAGGAAGCCGACTATCCTCCGCTACTTTCCAATGTTCCGTTGTCTTCTAGTGGTACACAGAGGCCGCAATCACCAGTTTTTGAATCCGACTTTGCATCGATCAGACGGCAGCAGGCATTAATTAAAAGGGAATCTTGTTGCCCGTCGATTTGCCTTTCTTCCAAAAAAACAGCTGAAGAATATCAGAGCCCGCCATCTGTGGAATCGGACGTTGTGCGGGAATGCCCTTTGGCGGACTACGACCCGTTAGAAGATCCGGGAACAATTGATCAATGTGGTGAACAGCGGGCCGTTAAATCGTTTTCCAGGAAAACATACGATGCCTGCATGAGAAAATGGATGCATGAATACCCCGGTTTGAAGGCATTGATTAAAGGCAGTCCCGACCTCTCGTACAAGCAATTTATCGCGTGGCTGGTACGGTGCGGAATGACGGGTGGATTCTGGACCGCTGGCTTTACGGCCGGCGCGATACTTGATGGCGCCAACTCGTCAACCGCCGGCCAGTCTAAACTGGCATGGGTCTGTGCCGGTACGGCGATGGGATTTGCTGAAATGCTGTGCGTTACCTTTATTTGTCATTATCTTTCTGATCCGGAAGTTGTTTTTGAATCGAACAGTAATTTGGAAGGCCTGGGTCGAAATTTAAAGGAAGGTGCATTTTGGGGCCTCAGCTGTGCTGCCGGAATAGGATGGCAGCCGGCTGTCAATCAATTTTGCAGCGCAGATGAGTTGTCAGAGGTTGTGCCGCTTAAGTGCATGTTAAAGGTCGGTGCTGCTACCGGCGTATCGTTTGGCGCAATACTGGCTTGCCTCAAGGCTTTGCAGGCGGTAGCCGATGCAATGTGTAAGAAAAGTGAATCTGATTACGGCCATTTCCGACCGTTTACTTTGTCCAATACGGTCTCAGATTCCGTGCTGTTCGCCTGGTTTATCGTCGGTCTGTCCGATGCATTCTTTGTGCTGACGTCGACACAAAGTGTATTTAATCATCAGCCATATTCAACCTCTGCCGAATATGAACTGACGCCGGTGCTGACGCAAATAGGACTGTCGGCGTGCAGCACTATGCTGGGCGGTTTGGTTGGTTATGCGCTCAGAGCTGTGCTGTCTGGTACGATAAAACTTGCAGATAATCGGGGCCAGGTGCTGAGGGCGTTGAGTGATTATCGCCGGGAGCTCAGTTTGAATTCACAATGCGTTATTCTTTAAGACAGGCATAAAAAAAGGGGGCACATTCGTGCCCCCAATTTCTTTAAGAAAAAATCAAACCGCGCCAGTGGCAGTTTTTGTGCCGCGTATCAGGCGGGCAAATTTGACAACCATTCTGACTAACCAGCGTATCAGCAATAGCGTCATCAGCGCTTCAAACATGGTCATGACGAAAGCGAATACGGTATTCATGCGGGTTGAGCGTGAACTCAATTTTTTGAATAAACGGTCACGTGAAATTTCTATACTGTCGTAGAAAGTTGGCACCACCAGCAAAGTCAGAATAGTCGACGTGATTGTTCCGCCTATGATGGCAATTGCCAGTGGTCGGTAGAACTCGCCGCCTTCACCCATTCCTATCGCTACCGGCAACATACCCGCAATCAGCGCAAACGTGGTCATCAAGATCGGACGCAAGCGTTTGCGGCCGGCGTACATTAACGACTCTTCGCGCTCATTGCCTTCGGCTTCATGTTTGCGAGCGCAGTCCAGCAACAGAATCGCGTTCTTGGCGACCAGTCCCATCAACATGATGATACCGATCAGACTCATCAGATTGATCGTGCCGCCGGTGAGCAGCAAGGCCAGTACCACGCCGATCAGGCTCAGCGGCAACGACATCATCACGGCTATCGGTGCAGTGAACGAACCGAACTGCATCACCAGAATCAGATACATCAGGCCGATACCCATGACCAGCGCGATCACCATTTCGGTAAACAATTCCTGTTGCTCACGTGCCGCACCGCCCAATTCAATCCCGAAACCGTCCGGGAAATCGATTGCTTTGGCCAGCTTGATCGCGTCCGAGGTCACTTCTCCGGCTGAACGGCCCTGCACGTTGCAAGATACGTTAACCATGCGCTTGCCATCGTTATGTTCAATTTTTGCCGGGCCTTTGCTCATGTTGATCGAAGCTATCTGATCTAACGGCACCATGGTATTTGTGCCTGGCACCGAGATAGGCAGATGTTCGATATTCTCTGCATTCAACCGGTCGCTTGGCTGCAGACGAACCGCCACGTCGCGTGCCAACCCGGTCGGGTCTATCCAGTCGCCGACTTCAACACCGGCAAACGCGACACGCAAATCCTGCGCGGCATCTGCAACCGATATACCCAATGAATTTGCCAGGCCGCGATTGAGTTCAATCTGCAATTCGTCTTTCGGCTGCTGTTCCGACAGTCCGACGTCAACGGCGCCGGGAATATTGCGCATCTGGGCCATAAAGTCATTGGTGATCTTGGTTAACTTGGCCGAGTCGGTTCCGTAGAACTTGAGCTGCACCGGCTTTTGTCCGCCATTGTTGACATCGTCCTGGATGACGTATTCTGCACCGACCAGACGAGTCATCAGTACGCGCATGTCAACGGCGATCTGTTTGGCAGAGCGTTTGCGTTTGGTGCTCTTGCCGATGTCGACGCTAATCCTGCCGCCCGACGCATCGATGGTGCTGTTGGTGGCAACGACTTCAGGCATGGTGCGCACCAGCTCAGCCGCCTTTTCTACTTTCAGGCGGTTGTACTCGAGGCTGGAACTGGACGGTGTACGCACATTGATGTTGATCTGGCCGAAATCCATCGCCGGCAAAAATTCCGAACCGCCCAAGGTCATCTGCAATCCGATTGCGCCTACCAGACTCATTGCCGCGATAACGGCCATGGACTTGCGATGGTGCAGGGCCCACGCGATCACACGACCATAGCGATCCGCCTGATGATCAAACCAGTGATTAAATCTGGCCAGCAATAAACTGATGCCATGTTTGGCTTTCAGATGTTGCCCTACCGGGTCACCCCAATACGCCGACAGCATAGGATCGAGCGTAAAGGAAATAAACAGGCTGACAAACACCGAGGTTGCCACGGTCAATGCGAAGGGTCTGAACCATTCGCCGGCTTCGCCCTGCATAAATGCGACCGGGATAAACACGGCGATGATAGACATGGTGGTTGATGCGACTGCCATACCGATCTCACTGGTACCTTCTAATGCAGCAGTGCGGCGGTCTTTACCCATTTCCATATGGCGCACGATATTTTCCCGGACCACAATCGCATCGTCGATCAGCACCCCGATTGCCAGCGACAGACCGAGCAAGGTCATAAAGTTTAACGTGAAGCCGCAAGCCCATACGGCGATAAACGCGGCGATGGCAGAGGTTGGCAAACTTAATGCGGTGATCAGGGTCGAGCGCCACGAGTTCAGGAAAATAAACACCACAAATATGGTCAACACTGCGCCTACCATCAGCGAATCTGTGACGTTATCCAGATTGTTCTGGGCATCCTTGCCGCCGTCGTAGTTGACTTCCATTTTTGTACCGGGAGGTAACGTTTTGTTGGTTTCGGCTACGAACTCACGTATCTTTTTCGCGATCGACACGGTGCTGGCATTGTGGGCTTTGGACACTTCGAGAGTGATATTCGGATGCCCGTTGCGTACGCTGATGCTGCTGACTTCGGCATAACTGTCAGCTATTGTCGCGACTTGCGACAGACGCACCAGCTGATCGCCATTGTGCTTGACAATAATCTGCTCAAACTCTGCCGGAGTTTCGATACGACCTACCAGACGTATGCTTTGTTCGCTTAATTCGTCACGGACCTTGCCTACCGGCGCATTGGTATTTTGATCGCGCAATGCGTTGACGACATCAGTCACGGAGACATTGAATGCACGCAGTTTTTCGGCTTGCAGCAGTACGGTCAGTTCCCGGCGCAGAGCACCATCGACCGCCACAGTCGCCACACCGTCCACGCCTCTGAGCTTGTCGGCGAGTTGATCTTCAGCCAGGCGGGAAATTTCCGAGTGCGTTAACGTGTCGGAGGATAGTCCCAGTTCCATGATAGGCCAGTTGTCCGGATTTTCACGCTCCAGTTGTGGTTCGCGCATTTCAACCGGCATTTTGTAGCGCACGCTGGCAATGGCATTGCGAATCTGATCGGATGCTTCGATCATGTTCGTGCCAAATTTGAAAATCATGACGATTTGCGCGTTACTTTCATTTGCCGTGGAGCGCATTTGATCAATGCCAGGTATGCTTTGCAGCGGCTTTTCAAGACGATTAACAATTTCCCGTTCCACCGTTTCAGGTGACGCACCGGGGTAGGCAACAGTCACCACAATGACCGGTTCCTGCACGTCCGGATTTGCATTGACACGTAAATTTTTCAGCGCGAGCAAGCCCATGCACATCAGCATGATGATGATCACTATCGTCACCATGGGACGTTTGATACTGAAGTCGGATAGGAACATGGCTTACCCTTTGCTTGCTGTTGTTGTTAGCGATGGTGTCAAAGCCGCGGCTTGCGCTGCAGTTGGCGTCACCTTCGTTTTATTGGACGTATCCACTTTCTGTCCGTCTTTTAATGTTGAACTTGGACTGCGTAAAATCATGTCGCCTTCGGCCACGCCGCGTGTCACCACGAAATCGCCGCGACGCTGATCACGGGAACCTAGCGCAATATCCACTTTGTGGATCGTATTGTCTTTGACCTTCCAGACTGAGATTTTGTCGCCGTTGCGCACTATCGCCATATCAGGAATCATCAGACTGGCAGTACTGCCTGCTTCAATCTGACCTTCGGCATACAGACCGGACACCTGAGGAAATTTATTGTCGTTAAAGCTGACCAATACTTCGACCTGACGCGTGATTGCATTTGCTTCCGGGCTGACGCGTTTTACGGTGCCATTAAAAATCTGGCCAGGATAGCCGTTGATTCTGAAACCCACCGTCTGACCTACTTTAACCTGGCTGACCGTGTCGGCCGACACCAGACCTTCAAAGCGCATGCTGCCTGGGTCGATGACTTTGATTAATGCTTTGCCGATCTGGGCGGTATCGCCGTTTGATGCTTTGCGTTCACTGACAATGCCGTCGAACGGTGCGCGAATTTCAGTGCGTTGCAACTGCTGGCGTGCCTGTACAGTACGAGCTTTTGCAGCAGCCAGATCGCTTTGATTGGTGTCGCGTTTTATTTCCGCATCTTCGACCTGCTGTGCCGACGCCATGCCGGATGAGCGCAAGTTTTTCAGCCTGTCGTATTGGCGTTGTGACTGATCTACCGCCTGCGTAGCAGCGCGTTCTGATTCCTGCGCTGAAGTCAGGCTGTCGCGAATGGCGGTGTCATCCAGGCGCACCAGTAAATCGCCTTTGTGTACTTTTTCGCCATTTTCCTTTAACACCTGTAAAACAACCGATGAGACTTCGGCCTGCAGATCGGCTTTCTTTTCCGGCTGGATCGTACCCGAGATGGCGGGGCCGGACGCAAACGCGTTGCTGTGTACGGTGGTTAAATCTTCCGGTGCAATCAGCAAAATTTCTGCGCCGGTCGATGCCTTCTCTGATTTGGAGGCCGCATTGTTACAGCCGCTTAGGGTCATGGAAACCGCGATAGACAACGTAGAAGCTACCAACAATGTAGAAATAGAGTGCCGCAACATAGAGATTCTCCAGACATGGTCAAATTGGCGCGAGTATATAGTGATTGCGACAATAAAATGAATAACGGTTAGACAAATAGATAGTCGAATTTTAGAAACTGTGCACAGTATAGTGAATTCAATTTTGCCTATGAAGGCTATGCGACAAACTGTGGAATCTATGGGATGAGTTGATTGATTGCGCGATGAATGGTGATTTGAGCATGCCGCTCCGTTACCGTAAGAAACAATTTGAGAGTAGATAGATACACGCAGAACAGTTAATATTTTTGAATTCCGTTGTGCGCTATTGGACCTGCGCCATGCGTTGTGCAGTGATCTGTTCGGGGAGTCGCGAAATGAATAGAAATACAATAATCCTTGCTGTCGCGCTAGCCAGCTTGATGAGTTTCACCGGTCTGCCAGCCATGGCAGCAGATGTATCGGTGAATTGGCAACAGCCTGCCAATTACACGGACATCGAACCGGCCGAACAGCCTAAAGAACAATTTGAAGCGAATCTGTTTACAAATTTCGATGTAATTTTTGCAGGACTGGCGCGCAAACTGCCAGACAATCTGCACTGGGAAGTGACCGTCACCGATCTGGATCTGGCTGGTCGGGTCATCATCTCCGCGGCCGATGCAGGACGAGCGATGCGGGTGGTTAAACCTAACGACAGGCCTGCCATCTCATTTGAATACAAACTGATCAATGAGAAAAATAAAATCATCAAAGAAGATAAAGTCGACCTGAAAGATCCGAATTTTTTGTCTAGATCACGTGGTCTGATCGGTGACCGTAGCAAGCCCTATCCGTATGAAGAATATATGATAAATCGATGGTTCGAAGAACAACAAAATCAAAAAATTCTGCCGACCAGGTAGCTGATCGATAACTGACTCTCCTCGTGTTTTACCCTCTTTGGGGCTTCGGCCCCTTTTTTTCGTGCGCGATTTTGCACAGTTTCAAACCCTGGTGCTGTAATTTGCCGTTTGCAGCAACTATAATTCAGGCCTCTCTGGATTAAGGCGACGGGCAATTTTTTATGCAGCACACCATTTTCGATACTCCCGTGGTTAATGCCGTCATGCGCTGGATTTCGCTGGCCGTATTGCGCATGCTGGGTTGGCGCGTGCAGGGGAAATCTCCTGAACAGACTTGTGGAGTCAATAAGTACGTTCTGATTGCCGCGCCGCATACCAGCAACTGGGATTTTCCTCTGACCTTGATGATGTGTTTTGCCTTGCGCCTGCGCGTGCACTGGATGGGCAAGTCCAGCCTGTTTCCGACCGGACTGGGATTTGTGATGCGCTGGCTGGGTGGGGTGCCAGTGAACCGGACGGCATCCGGCAATATGGTGGAGAGCACTATCGCTGCTTTTAATCGGGCCGATCGCCTCACCGTCATCGTTCCGCCGGAAGGAACGCGCGACAAGGTCAGTCATTGGAAAACCGGTTTTTATTACATAGCCCTGGGCGCGAAAGTGCCGATTTTGCTGGGCTTTATGGATTTTAAGGACAAGGTGGGCGGCGTTGCGCATCTGTTTTATCCAACCGGTGATATTGAGTTGGATATGTTGGAGATCAAACGGTTTTATCGCGGCTTCACAGGTAAAAATCCTCAGCAGTTTGATGATGAAACAGTACAAACCAAAAATAACAAACCGGGGAATATGGTGCAGCAGAGGCGCGAAGAGGATTCGTAAATCCTAAGCTCCGTCGGGCAAGTTGATTTCGGGGGTATTTTTTACTAGGCTGGATAGAGTGAGGCTCACTACCCAACATTGCCTATCATGCCCTACACAATAAAACCTCAGAATCGGCACATTAGTGTCGGAATGACACTAAGACCGGGGCGCCTGACTCAGGTTATCTGGGTGATTCTGATTGCGATCGGCATCATTACGCTGCTGACACTGACCGAGAAACACTGGTTGTCAGCCTCTATACTGGTTGTTGTTGAGGTATTGTTGTTGGCGGCCATGTGGCTGGCAAAACAGAAACGCCTGCAACTTGCCGCCAAATTTACCGTGGTCACACTGACCTGTTCCATGGGCTTGCTCAGCTTTCTGTTTGAAGGCATTAATGACGCATCGATCTGCGCCTTCCCAACTATCCTGGTCTTTGCCTCAATGTTTGTCAGCCGACGATTTTTTATTGGCCTGCTGACGTTTATCCTGTTGATGATGACCTCCATCGTGGTCGCCAATCTGTCCGGATTGCATAGCAATCCGGTTCAGCCGGTGACGATTTTATCGCTGTTTAATGTCGCTGCTATCATGGTCACCACGGCCTATTTTGTCTGGCAGTTGGCCAGTGATCTGCGTCATGCATTGGAGCGGCTTGAAGCGGAAAATCATAGGATACATGAAGCGCTTTCGCATATCGATGTACTGGCCAATAACGACGCGCTAACCGGCCTGCCGAATCGTTTGCTGGCACGCTCCCGATTCGAGCAATCCGTGCAGCTTTGCAAGCGCAACCAGGAGCACATCGCGCTGATTTTTCTGGATCTGGATAACTTTAAAACGGTGAACGATTCACTGGGCCATGCCGCTGGCGATACCTTGATTTGTGATGTGGCCGAGCGCCTGAAAAATTCCGTGCGTGCCAGTGATACGGTGAGCCGCCAGGGCGGTGACGAATTTCTCATCATGCTGGCCGGGCAGTCGGATCATGAATCCGTAGCGACGGTCGCCGCCAAAATTATCGAAATGATGTCTGTCCCGTTCCGGATTAACAGCATGGAAATTTCCGCCACCTGTTCCGTGGGTATCGCGCTATACCCAGACAATGGGCAGGATTTCGATTCGCTGTTAAAGCACGCCGATATGGCGATGTACAAGGCCAAAGAATCCGGACGGAATGCCTTCCGCTTTTACGACGCACAAATGAATACCAACGTCATCGAACATTTGCATCTGATATCCGGCATCCGGACTGCGCTATTAAAAGAGGAATTCAAGCTGCATTATCAACCGCAGTTTGATTTAAAAACGGGGCGCATTGTTGGCGCGGAAGCGCTGCTGCGCTGGTACAACCCCGGCCTCGGCAATATTCCGCCCAACCGGTTTATTCCGGTTGCCGAGCGCTCCGGGCAAATCCATGAAATCGGTTCGTGGGTCATCAAACAGGCGTGTCATCAGGCTAAACGATGGCAGGATGCCGGATTGGCTGATTTAGTGGTGGCGATCAATTTGTCGCCGGTGCAGTTCCGCCGCGATAACATCGAGCGTGACGTGATCAATGCATTGAGTGAATCCAAAATCAGGGCATCAAGTATCGAACTCGAATTGACGGAATCGCTATTGATCGTCGATTCCGACCATATCCGTCAATTATTGAAAAGCGTGCGCTCGCTGGGCGTGCATTTGTCGATTGATGATTTTGGTACCGGCTATTCCAATTTAGGGTATCTGACGCGGTTTGAAGTGGAACGGCTAAAAATTGATCAATCGTTTATACGCAGAATGACCGAAAACGCGCACGACGAAGGGATAGTCCGCGCGATTATTGAAATGGCGCACAGTCTTAATCTGGAAGTCCTGGCGGAAGGTGTCGAAAACCTCACCGTGTTGAATCGGCTAAAGGAATTGGGGTGTGAATACGGCCAGGGATTTTACTGGTCGCCGGCCTTGCCGGCGGATGAATTTCTCCAGTTCGTGCTGAATTGGGAAAATAATCAGACACATGATTTTTCGATATGATTACTTGACTGTGTTGTGGTTAATTGATTAATTTTATTTGAGTTTTTAGTGCATATTCTCTATACTCGCGCGGCGTTTGACACAATCGAACGTAACTGACGTTTTAGCTTCAACCAGCAAAAAACGGTCCTATGAATGTTTAAATAAACCGAATTACTTCTAACCCCCTACAGCGTAGTGTCCTACCGGTTCTTATCAGAATTGGACGAAGAGCTAAGCACGGAGCCATCAACATGACTGCATTTGTATTTAACGAACCCAATTTCGACGATCACGAGCAAGTCGTTTTCGTATCTGAAGCCAAATCCGGCTTAAAAGCCATCATCGCTGTTCACAACACCAACTTAGGTCCTGCCATGGGCGGTTGCCGTATGTGGAACTACCTGAACGAAGGTGCGGCGATCAATGATGTACTGCGCCTGTCACGCGGTATGACTTATAAAAATGCTGTGGCAGGTTTGCCTATCGGCGGCGGAAAAAGCGTCATTATCGGCAATCCAAAAACAGATAAAACACCACAATTATTTGAAGCGTTGGGTGAGGCATTGCAACGTCTGGGTGGTCGTTATGTCACGGCGGAAGATGTGGGTACCAGCCCGGCTGATATGGCTGATGTGGCAAAGCAAACCAAATTTGTTGCGGGTCTGGGCGCCAGCGGCGATCCATCTCCGTTCACTGCGCTGGGCTGCTTCGTCGGTGCGCAGGCTGCGGTGAAATATCAATTAAAGCGTGACAGTATGGAAGGCCTGGTCGCTGCGGTGCAGGGTCTGGGACATGTGGGTTACGACTATGCGCGTCGTTTGCATGCAGCTGGCGCCAAGTTGATTGTGGCTGATATAGACGCTGCGGTGGTGGAACGTGCCCGTGCAGAATTCGGCGCACAGGTGGTGTCGGTAGAAGAAATTTATGATGCCGAGGCGGATATCTACGCACCCTGCGCTTTGGGCGCTACATTGAATCCCCAAACGTTGACACGTATCAAAGCAAAAATTATTGCGGGCGGCGCAAACAATCAATTGGCTACTGCCGATATCGGCGACCAATTACGTGCCAAAGGGGTATTGTATGTGCCGGATTTTGTGATCAATGCCGGTGGCATTATCAAGGTCTGTTACGAATATCTGAACAAACCTGAATCTGAAGTTGAAGCACATGTGCGTCAGATTGGTGGCACGTTGATGGAAGTGTTTGAACGTGCAGCCAAAGAAGGATTGTCGACCAGTGTGGTAGCGGATCGTGTTGCCGAGGCGCGCTTTAAACGTTAATGGCGGTTGGGCTGTGCTGCGTAGGTTGGGCTACGCTGTGTAGGTTGGGCTGCGCCTCACCAGCCCAACATTCAACTTTAAATAATTAATAGTGTTTGTTTATTTCTGGAGTGGAGTGTTGGGCTGGTAAGGCGTAGCCCAACCTACGAAGCTACGAAGCTACGAAGCACCGGCGCGCTTTCTAGTTAATCGAATTCACCAACTCGACGATTTGTTCGCCATACGTCGCCAGTTTTTTCTCACCAACGCCACTCACACCGCGCAAATCCGCCAGTGAACCTGGATATGCCTTGGCGATATCGCGCAAGGTACTGTCATGAAAAATCACATAGGCGGGCACGTTATGCAGGCGTGCAGTCTCCATACGCCAGCTACGCAATCTTTCAAACAGCAGTTGACCCTGCTCGCTCAGATCAGCTTCGACATACCCTTTGCTGACGCTGCGTTTTTGCTTGGCCGGTTTTTGCGGTTTTTCATAGCGGCGCATTTGTACCGAGTGCTCGCCCTTTAATACGGCACGCGCAGTTTCGGTAAGCTTTAACGAGTTATACGATTCATAGTCGACACTGACATAGCCTTGTGCAATCGCCTGTCGCAATATCGCGCGCCATTCCGCTTCGCTGCGTTCAGAACCGATGCCATAGGTGGATAATTTATTGTGGCGCCATTGTTGGATACGTTCGCTGTCTACGCCGCGTAATACATCGATGACATGACCGGCGGCAAAGCGTTGGTCAACCCGATAGATCGCCGACAGCAATTGTTGCGTGACCACGCTGGCATCAAAGGCGCTGGGCGGATTGATGCAGACATCGCAATTGCCGCAGTTTTTATTGATCCGGTCTTCCGGCTGACCGAAGTAACTGAGCAGATGGAGACGCCGACAATGGATGGTTTCGCACAGTGCCAACATGGAATCGAGTTTGCCGCTTTGCAGACGCTTGTAATTTTCATCCGCTTCTGATTCGTCGATCATGCGTCGCTGCTGTACGACGTCTTGCAGCCCGTACGCCATCCAGGCATTGGCCGGTGCACCGTCGCGACCGGCACGACCGGTTTCCTGGTAATAGCCTTCTATGCTTTTGGGTAAATCCAGATGCGCAACAAACCGCACGTCAGGTTTATCGATACCCATACCGAACGCAATCGTCGCGACCATCACGATACTGTCTTCACGTAAAAAACGCGCCTGATTCTGGGTACGAATTTTTAAATCCAGACCGGCGTGATAAGGCAGGGCGGTGATGCCATGCTCGTTTAAAAATTCAGCGGTCTCTTCCACTTTTTTGCGCGACAGGCAATATACGATGCCGGCATCCTGCGCGTGCTCGGCCTGTAAAAAATCCAACAACTGATGGCGACCGTTGGCCTTTTCCACGATGCGATAACGTATGTTGGGGCGATCAAATGATGAGACGAACTGCATCGCGTTTTCCAGCTGCAGTCGGGTGATGATTTCAGCGCGGGTAGCCTGATCGGCGGTGGCGGTGAGGGCGATGCGCGGTACCTGCGGAAAGCGCTCGTGCAGGATAGACAGCTTGATATATTCCGGTCTGAAGTCGTGTCCCCACTGCGATACGCAATGTGCTTCATCGATGGCGAACAGAGAAATCGGGCAGACTTCCAGCAACTCCAGACAGCGCTGGGTAAGCAGGCGTTCCGGCGCGACATACACCAGATCGAGTTCGCCCTGACGCATTTTTTGTTCAATGGCCAGACCTTGGGCAAAGGTTTGCGTCGAATTGATAAAGGCGGCCCTGACCCCCACTTCGGCCAGCGCGTCAACCTGATCCTGCATCAGCGCGATCAATGGTGAAACGACAATGCCGACCCCGTTACGCAGCATGGCAGGGAGTTGATAACACAGGGATTTTCCGCCACCGGTCGGCATCAGAACCAGTGCATCGCCACCACTGACGACGTGATCAATAATTTCAGCTTGCGAGCCGCGAAACGCGGGATAACCGAATACGCTTTGAAGTAAGGCCAGTGCTGCTTGATTCATTCCTGCTCATTCCATTCAAAAGACGACCGGTTGGGTAGTGACGGTCGGTAGTATACAATAGCGCCTGGCTTACAAGACGAGGAGTGTGATGAATAGTTCAAAATTAGCTAAACCAGGACGCGGATTAACTCCAGAACAATTGTTTGAATATAACCGTGAATGGGCTGCGGATATCACGGCGCAAGATCCCGATTTTTTTGCAAAATTGGCGGCTCAGCAAACCCCCGAATATTTATGGATAGGCTGCTCGGACAGCCGTGTACCTGCAAACGAATTATTGGGTCTGCTACCCGGTGAATTGTTCGTACATCGCAATGTCGCCAACGTGGTGGTGCATTCGGATTTGAATTGTTTGTCAGTGGTTCAGTTTGCAGTCGATGTGCTTAAAGTCAAACACATCATCGTCTGCGGACATTACGGTTGTTCGGGTGTAGATGCTGCGCTCAAGCACAGACGCATCGGTCTGGCCGACAACTGGCTGCGTCATGTGCAGGATGTGCATCAAAAACACGAACGTTATCTGGGTGAAGCCTTACCGGATCATGTGCGGCAAAATCGACTCTGCGAATTAAATGTAATCGAGCAGGTCGTTAATTTGTGCCGGACGACTATCGTGCATGACGCCTGGGAACGCAACCAGGAATTGACGATTCATGGCTGGGTGTATGGCGTCAAGGATGGGTTGTTAGGTGAAGTCGGAATGAGGATTAGCAGCCCGGATATGCTGGCTGCTAAATTGGCGCAAAGCTTAGCGGTTTACGAAAAGCCATAACAATCAGAAGCAATGTTCAGCGGCGGGGAAGTTACCTTCCTTGACCGCTGCAACATAAGCTAGCACAGCAGCGTCGATGCTGGTTTGACCTTCCATAAAGTTTTTCACAAAACGTGCTTTTTTACCGGGGAACACGCCGAGTAAATCATGCATGACCAGTACCTGTCCTGAGCAGTCGGGACCGGCGCCGATACCGATAGTCGGCATCGTTAACAAATCTGTCACCTGTTTCGCCAAATCGCGCGGAATTGCCTCCAGCACCACAATGCTTGCGCCTGCAGCCTGCAATGCCAGTGCATCTTCTTTTAACTTATCCGCTGCTTCAACCGATTTTCCCTGCACCTTGTATCCGCCCATCTGGTGGACAGATTGTGGTGTCAGGCCCAGATGCGCGCAAACCGGCACGGCGCGTTCGGTCAGAAATTGCACGGTTGGAGCCAACCAGCTGCCGCCTTCCAGTTTTACCATCTGCGCGCCGGCCTGTATCAGCTGTACCGCATTATGCATGGCGGATTCCGGCGTGGAATAACTGCCGAACGGCATATCCGCCACCACCAGACTGTGCGCGTTACCGCGCGCTACGCTGGCAGTGTGATAGGCAATCTCTGCGATGGTTACCGGCAGCGTAGATTGATGACCCTGACACACCATGCCCAGCGAATCACCGATCAATAAAATCTCAACGCCGCAGCGATCCATTAACGCGGCAAAACTGGCGTCGTAGCAGGTCAGCATGCTGATTTTTTCGCCTTGTGCCTTCAGTGTGGCAAGGGTAGGGACTGTGATGTTTTTGCGGTTGGTTTCTTGCAGGTAGGTGGCCATGATGTGTTTTGAAAGTCGGTTGATTTGATGTGCGCTGATTATCTGCCGCGGAGGAAAATACGGCTAGTGTAATGAGTTTTTGGGGGAAATTGTTGGCTTTGGTGTTGCGAGGCTGGGGCAGAGGAGAAAAGAGTTTATTCCCCAGCTTGAGCTGGGGAATAAACGAACCGAGGAGAATGTGTTAAAACTGCTAAAGTTAAATCTGTCTAATAACCATGCTACCAACAACCACTGGTTTGCGTACCAGTATTACCAGTAACGCCTGTGTTGGTAATGGTTAAGGCGCCGCATGGATCATTATTCTGGGCGGTACTGGTAATTAACCCTCCCTGCGTCGTTGCTCCAGCAGCTGAATTTGCTGTTGCCGTCGCTATATAAGATGCCGGTACAGAAGCAGTTGTTCCCGATGCCGGCGTTGCCGGGGTATAGGCAATAGTCAAGGTGTAATAGGAAGTGCCCCCTGATCCAACATAGAACGGGGTTGTTGTTGCGCTACTGTACAAAAGGGTAAATTGGTCGGTGTAGGTATTTGCGAGGCTGTAATATTTTTCCTCGCGTGTTGCCAGATCAAGTAATGCAGTTTTGGCATCAGTTCGGTTCGACTTCGTCACAAAAGCTGTATAGGCCGGCACGGCGATTTTGACCAATACACCGATGATGACAACGACTATCATTAATTCTATTAAAGTAAATCCTTTTTGCATTGCATTAGTTCTTCTAACTGGACCAATTTGTTTTAATAAATTTTTCATGATTTTGCATTCAAAAATGGTGATTCGAAATTTGTAGCCATGGTTTGTCGCCAGAGTCAGCGCAACTCAACCCAAGTTAGGCGGGTTGACGCCGAGGTGGCGGTGCAGTTTGTTTGGCAAGGGAGTTGTTGTGTCACCGGTGTACCATTTTGAGTTTGCGTAACCAACGTACTAATTGGATTAGTACCGGTAGCCGTTCCGGTAGTCGTCACAAAGAAGGGCGTTCCAACGCCATTCAAATTGTAGACGGCTTGGCCGGTGAAGTTACCCGTAGCGGCATTGAGAGAATACGTGTATCCGGACGCCGGCTGCGCCGTGCAGGTAGCTGTTTGCAACTGCTCATTAGGAGGAATAACGGAATTGATATACAGATTGCCATTTGCGAGGGTCGGGTTGTATATGAATTGTTCTTGAGTGTTTGCTAGCACTACATACCAACCCGTATTCTTAGCGCCACCACAGCTAACCATAAAAGGGTAACAAACGGTGTTGTTGGATAGGGTATAGCCCGGTATCGCCGCTCCGGTCACCGCCGTCAGCGTCTGTGCAACCAAATTAGTCGTAGGTGCGGTAGCCTGTGAGTAATACTGCACGGAATTTTTTGCGTTCCAGGAGCTCATATTCCAATCCCAGATTCCGTACAGATTTTGATTGGCAGGGGCGTATCCGGCTGCACTGGTTAATGTCTGTTGCAGTTCTCGACCGGTGCCAAAATTAACGACGACCCCGTACTGACCATTATATGGAATCGTGGCAGCAATGACCGACGTAGTTATCGGTTGCAATTGTGTCGACGTTGAGGCGGCGTATATTTTTACAGGAGCGCCCCAGTTGCTGGCGGTGCTTGATGTAATGTCAAACCGCCATACGTTACCAAACATATCTCCAGCATATATGTAGTCGAAAATATTATCGCCATCCAGATCGGCTGGTGACGCGTAGGCGATTCCGTTCACATTTGACTGGCCGGTTGGATCCTGACTTGGACCCACTCCGGTATCAATATAGTGAATAGTGTAAGTTGGTTTATTAGCTGAACCACCCGTAATTTCGATAATGAAAATACCTGCCGTGCCATCGGTACTGTTTAATCCATTTCCAAAAATGATTGCCCAGTTACCGGTATGCAGGCGACGAATGGTCGGAGTTCCATAAGTGCTGCCCATATGCTTATTGCAGGTGTCGCTAATGCCAACGACCGTATTGCACACGATGGTGTTGGTGGTCCAGTCACCCATGACGTTGCCGGCAACAGTGGTGCCACTGCCGGAGGTTATAGTTTCTGGCGTAAGTGGATTCGTGATGTTAATGGCATATATTTCACCGACACCGCCAGTAAGCGTCGTTGTACTAATGGTGTCTGCCGAGACAAATGCCTGCCCGCCTATTACACCACCGAGATTGCCACCGCCGCCTAAACCGCCAACTAACCAGGTTTGCCATTTGGTTGTGATGGGTGAGGAGTTCACAGCGCCACTCCAATATAAGTCTCCGTAACCTGGTGGCGCGTCAACATAGTCGTTGTGTGCGTATAACAGATTGGTGTAGTCGAGTTCGCCGCCTCCAGAAACAATATTATGTATGGTGCTTAATGGCAGGCTGGGTACATATGCCATCACCTCCTGACCGGTATTGTCGGTAGCGGTTGCAGAGATAACATCGCCGTAACCCGCCGCAAAGCCATGTACCATGCCGTCATTGGCGCCAACGTACACAGTATTTAGCCTTCCCCCGTTCGTCAGACTATTGAAACCACTTTGATAGGTTCCGTAAGTAGTTCCTTCAGGTTGAGTTGTGCCTGGATTGAGCTTGTCGACAAAGCTATTTAAATAAGACAAAGTAAGTGGGGCACCCACAAAAAGCGGACTGGAATTAATCATATCCCCAAGCAGGCTGATGCGGGAGCGGAAGGCGTTAGCGCCAGTGGGACCTGCAGTACCTGAGACATTGTTATTGATCATGTATTGGATACGCGCGGTTCCATAGTTATCGCAAGTTGAAGCTGCACCGTTAGGCGTGCCGCAATTCAGCATTTGTTGTTCGTTACCAGACAATTGGGAGAAATTTCCTGGCGTGAATGCAATTGCACCTGGTGTACTCGTTGCTGTGCTTGCGCCGGCTGCTATACCATCGTTCCACACTGCGATGGCACGGGTGGGTGGCGTGGTAATCGTTGGTGTGCTTGACGAAGGACAGCTACCTGGACCACTCAACTCGCAACCGGCATCCCACACTACAACTGGTGTTGCTGATGACCCGGTTCCAGTGTAGTCAATTGTTACAGCACCTGTTGTTGCATTGACGCTTAATTCCTCTGCCTGTACCGTGCCGGTCCAATACAACGGGTTGTATGACGCTATATAAATTTGATTGCCTGCCAAGACCTTTTGACCTTGCGGGATATTGCTGCCTGCAGAGCCGGATCCGGTTATCGGCTGCGCTGCACTAAAGCAGCTGATTTCATGATTGTTACTACCACCACCAGTTCCTGAGGCAAATCCAAATAAGAACCAATTTGGCAAAGTCGTGCTCCCAGCGGGCAGGATGCTCTTGTTGGAAACTACCGGCGTATATACCCCGCCGGAATACGAATAGCTGACCGATAAAACGCCTGTCGCAGTGAGGTTGATGTAATACTTGATCGCAGTGGCACCACTACCGGTGACCGTTGAAACAGGTAGTCTAGATGGAGAGCTGACATATTCCTGGCTAAAAATAGGTTTGCTTGAGTTTAGCGTGGTATATCCCAGGATAGGATAGTCGTAGACGCCTTTAACAGGATATGTTCCGGTTGTGGTTGTATAAGTCTTACTGTTGCCGGCCACTGCTGACACCCAGGTAATAACCGACTTTCCTGTGTTTTTCGTACTCGTTGGATCATCTACAACGGCGTTCGCTGTTGCTGACGTTACGGTATAAAGTGACAGTAATGGGTTACTTGAGGACACTGTAACGGTTGCTGTTGTCACCGTAGTCGAACTGGTTGCGCTGGTGGTGTAATAGCCGTACTTGCAAATATACATGGGCTGCGCGATAGGACCAACAGCAGGATTCGGTGAGATGGGCAGGCCACCAGAGGTAGGGAACGTAGCGGTGTTAATATTGCCACCACCGCGAATACCAATAGTATTTGGTGTCTGGCCTGGAGAAGCAAGCTCAACTGCAGTTGCTGGAGATGCAGGGTAAGCTATCTGAGAGGAATTTCCGTTATCGCCCTGGTTGACGTAGTTGCCGAATTCGTCAATCCCTATGCCCAGATAGGCGCCAATAATTCCATCACCGCTGGAAGAATCTGAAGCGCTGGCACCATATTTTCCGAAAGAACAGTCATAACCCAGCGATCCACCATATGCTCCTGTTTTTGTTACGGGCACGACAGAAGTGGTGCTTAGTGTCGTAGTGGAAGGCACGTATTTTGAAGCGTCCAGTAAAAAGAATGAAATACCATCTGCACCAGAGGCAACTGATGACGAATTCTGATATCCATTCCCACCCCATGTATAGGTCGTGTACGTAATGTTCATACCAGAGTTGCCTGGAAACGGATTGCCCAGTATGAACGCACCAGTTTCATTATTTCCGTTGGTGGTGCCCGTTGAAAAAGCGGAGGATGCACCATTGGTTATACGTAGCACTCCATAGTTGACGGGGTCCGGCAAAGCAGCGCCTGACGTTCCGCCGACCAGAATACTTCCGGCTTTATTGTAGTAGTAGTTTGAATGAGCAACTGTGAATCCTGATGCGGAAACGCAACCTGGAATCACACCGGCTGCCGGGGCCGAAGTGGTCCCGGCATTGGAAGTACTTGCTGTCAGACATGCGCCATTAATCGATGACCACGTCTTTGTGGTGTCCGATAAAGTCGCGCCATTAAAATTTTCTGTGTACGTGACTTGTTGCGCGTGAGCGAAATGCGGCAACAGCAGCAATACGGCCAATCCGCTCAACTGATTAAACAGGCTTTTGTTCATTTTATTCACTCCTAAAAATTCTTGTTTTAAACAGTAGAACTGTCACAACTTCGTAGATGTAAGCGAAGTCATTCCAACGTTATTAATAGGTTGGGGTCAGGTTTTGTGGTAGCGGCTGGGCAGCCGGGGCTGACGCATAAACACTTTGTACAATTGCGACGGTGCCATTCGTTCCGCCAACACCGCCGTAGCCGATTGCAGTTATTCTATAAAGGGTCAGACCGGTTGTGCCAACTGTATTGCCGCAATTGATGCAGTTAATATAGATCCCCGGGGGTTGTGCGTATTTCACATCACTGGTCGCTGAAGAGGTGTCAGCCAACCCGCCGACTGTCGCATTGCCAGCAGTTTGAACCTGCATTAACGCTGGCATATAACTGGTATTCCACGGTAGAGTGGCAGCATTGATAGTGGTTCCCGGATCGGTTTCACATACCTGCAGAGTTCCGGTAGATGCAGAACAGGTCGGCTGAAAATCCAGGTTACCACCACCATAAGTCAGCCACCACTCGCCATACAGCAACGCATCCTGCGCAGCCTGCAGAGCACGCTGTTTGTCACGCGTATTGCCGGCATTTTTTTCAAAATACCTGTTTCCGTTCATGATGCTCAGACCAACTATGGTCATAAACAGCAAGATAATAAGGCTGACAATTAACGCGACGCCACGCTGTTTTGTCCGAACAAGATGATGGGGGCGATGGAAGTTCTTCATCATGATTTAACCATTAAGTTGATCGTTTGCACCCAGGAAGTTGGCGAATTACAGGTGGATGCTGCTACCGGTGCTCCGGCACTAATTACGTTTGGCGTGCAAAAATTCAAGGTAATCTGGACAGAACGCACATACAGCCAATAGCCGTCAGCGGTGACTGTTTTGGCATTCATATAAGTGTTGGTTGTATCTGCCGGTGGAGGTGTTGTGCTGCCGCCTGTGGTGTCAACTCCGTACAGGATGGTCATACTATGGACATTGTTGGCCAGTACCAGCGACGCCGTGGTCGTGCCGGCAACCGTAACTGTGCAGATGAGCTGATTGTTTGCCGCATTAATCGAGAAGCTGTCAATGACGGTCGTGGCGCTTGTGACAAGGCCACCCTGGCAGTTATAAACGTTGTCACTACCTGAACTTTGGTACTGGATATTCAGCGTATCTTGTTCCGGAGTGCCGCTTCCTGTTGTGCCGACAATTCCTGCTCCTGCTGTAAATTGGGAGCCATCACCAGGGGAGCTATTGGTTGTGGCTGGCAGTGCGGAGGTATTCGGGCCTATAGTCGTTATCGTGGAGGTAGCCGGATAGTAGCCAGCTAACTGAACCGAATTGGTCAGTGCTACGATCGCTTGTCTCTGATTGCTCTGGTACTGGGACAAGACGTTCTCAGACTTGGAAGTGGAGTACATGCTAAGGAAAATCTGACTCAGCCCCAAGGTTAGGAATAGTCCAATCAGTACTGCCACCATCAACTCAATCAGACTGAAGCCGTTTTGTCGTGGTCGAATGTTATACATAGTGTCGTGGGTTATAGGTGTCATGGCTGCACGTATAGGTCAAATTCTTGGGCAACTGCAGGAGTAGTAGCAGCAAGACTTGCAGTTGTTAAGCCACCGCCCGCCTGTTTTTCGGACCAGACAATTTTGATCTGACAGGTCGCCGCCGGATTGATTACGGAGGTCGAGCAATTAATTGTCGCGGTATAACCAGGGACATTGGTATTCATTTCCCCCATCCAGATAGTCAGGTCATAGGCTGCCATTTGTTGAGTCGAACAGTGATTAACAGAAGTTGTAGTACTCACGCATGTTGACTCGGTTCCAAAAGTGGTGGCTGCTGCTCCGCTCAAGACGGATCCGCTTAAAACGCAACCACCTTGACATATGGCTGGATTAACTTGCCAATATCCTTTGTTGCTGTGCATAGTCGCAGCCAGGCTGGACGCCTGTAATGCAATCAAGCTGCGTAGCCCCGATACCTGCGTATTGGCTATCGCTAACGCCTGCATTTTTGACAGACCCAATACGCCGACGGCAATGACCAACAGCGCGATCAGTACTTCGATCAGACTGACGCCACGTTGCTTATTCCTGATATGAGATCTTATGAGCATACGTTTCCATTTTGTCCAGTTACTTGAGTATTAGCTTGGATTGATTGAATATATCCGTTTCCAGTCGCACTGATCCATAAACAGCGGCTTGTAGACTCTTTTGCTGTGGCTGGTGAAGTCTGTAATTCGAAGAGCAACCCATACTTTGATGACACGTTGACTGCAAAGCCATCGCGATTAAAGTTGAGTATTGAGGTTGTAACAGAGGTCCCCACAGCATCGTAGGTTGTTATTGTGTCTGTTACCGATTGGACTTTGGCAAAGCCAGGTTGTGCCTTCAATAGCACCGATGTGCCCGTCACGAATGATGTTGCTGTAGACGGATTGGAAAACACTAACCATCCATTACTCCAATTAGTGCCATTACAGCTAGCCTGGTCGGATGACATGCATAAACTGACTGTTTGCCCTTCTTTTATTGCCTCAGTCTGGGCGAATTGCATATCGTTATACAAGTTGGTTATTTCGTTCACAACCCGGTTGGTTGTCACGAAATTCGTATACTGCGGGACTGCTACAGCGGCCAGGATAATTGCGATGGTTACGGTAACCATTAATTCAACCATGGTAAAACCATCAATTCTGCGCACCTGCCTGAAATGATTTGCGATTGAATTCGGTAATTTTAAAGACATATCAGTTTCCAGTTTGATATTGACGCACTGTGCGAAGCAGATGAGATTGTTGCCATTGAATACCACTCTACATTAACCATAGGAAACATAATATTCCACTGGTCAGCCCGATTTAACCGTTTGTCTTGCCGAGAACTACTATGTTGCAAGCAAAGCAATAGTTAATTGCTTTGAATTAAATTAATTTAGACAGTTTCTGAATGGCCTGATGATTTACAGAGGGCAGCAAAGACTTTGCTGCGCCAATAGCGGGGATATGAATTTCCGGTGCGATTTCTAGAAGTGGGATTAGAACAAACGCGCGCCGATGCATGCGCGGGTGCGGAACCTGCAAATTGAGTGTGTTAATGATCTGCTGTTCATAAAGCAGTAAATCACAGTCTAATGTGCGTGGCGCATTCTGATAGGAGCGTACCCGGCCAAATCGTTGTTCAATGCTTTGTAATTTCAGCAGTAATACCGCGGGAGCAAGTTGAGTACGCAGTTCAACAACCGCGTTCACATAGTCATCACCGTCGGCATCAATGGGAGCGGATCTATAAAGGCTGGATTTTTTGGTGACTTCGGTAGATGGTAACGAGTCAAGTGCGTTAATCGCAGCCTGTATGGATACTTCCGGATCACCTAAATTGGAACCCAAACCGATGTAGGTGATGAACAGATTCAGTGCCATTGCAGCTTACACTCCGGTTGTTGGTTTTCTGGGGCGACGTCGGCGTTTTTTTTGTGGCGATGCGATCACGTCTGAGTCAGCAGTTTCATCAGCAACCACATCAATAGCTTCGGGTTGCACAATTTTTTTGACTTGTGGTTTCTTAGGGCCATTCGCTGGCGCAGGTTTTTTTGCTGCACGCAGCGGCTTTGCAGCCAGCAACACTTCACGCCCAGCATTGTCGCTGGCTAAAAACTCAGTCCACCAGTCAGCAAACTCTTGTTCAATCTCGCCTGAAGCGGCGCGTAACACCAAAAAATCCAGCCCGGCGCGAAAGCGCGGATGCTCGATTAATTTATACGGCGACTTGCCAACGCGCCTCTCAAAGCGCGGCTGCATCGCCCAGATATCGCGCATATCCGATCCGATACGACGCTGCAATGCCAATGATTCGGTTTGGGTTTGCAATACTTCATCCGCCGCCAAATGCAATGCGGGTATCGGATATTCACCGGATGCCTGATAGGCTTGCCATTTTTCTAAAACCTGATGCCACAGCAGCGCAGCGAACAGAAAACCGGGTGATATCGTTTTACCCTGTTTGACACGCTCGTCGGTATTGGTGAGCGCTAACGTGACAAATTTTGCCCCTAACGGCTGTTCCAGTACCACATCGAGCAGCGGCAGTAGGCCATGATGTAATCCTTCGGAACGCAATTGCTTTAAGCAGGCCAACGCGTGTCCACTCGACAGCAGTTTCAGCATTTCATCAAATACGCGCGCGGTCGGAACGTTATCGATGAGCGACGCCATGACGGCGATAGGTTCGCGGGTCGTGGGCGCAATATCAAATCCGAGTTTGGCGGCAAATCGAACCACACGCAGCATGCGCACCGGGTCTTCGCGATAGCGTGCTTCGGGCTGGCCGATAATGCGCAACATTTTTTTGCGAATGTCGGCCATGCCACCGTGATAATCCAGCACGGTTTGGGTAGCCGGATCGTAGTACATGGCGTTAATGGTAAAGTCGCGCCGGGTCGCATCCTCAGGCTGTTCGCCGAAGGTGTTGTCTCTTAATACCCGACCGAATTCATCTTTGGGTGCAGCCTCAGTCGAAGTGCCTCTGAATGTGGTGACCTCGATTAAATCGGAACCGAACATGACGTGCACGATCTGGAATCGTTTGCCGATAATGAATGCGCGTCGAAATAAACGTTTGACCTGTTCAGGTGTAGCGTTGGTCGCAATATCAAAATCTTTGGGCTTCACACCCAGCAATAAATCACGGACTGCGCCGCCGACGATGAAAGCTTTAAAGCCCGCGTCCTGCAATGTACTGGTGACGCGGATTGCATTGGTCGATACCAGATCGGGATCTATGCCATGTTCTTTGACGGTGAGCGTTTTGAGTTTGGCTATCTGCGCCTTTGCGGGGGCGGCAGATTTAGATTCTGCACCGCCAAAAATTCGTTTAATGAGTTGCTTAATCATCGGTTATGGAAAAATCTTTAAAATGGGCCAGCCGTTCTTTTGTGCATGCGCAGTGAGTTGCGCGTCTGGGTTGGTGGCAATCGGGTGGCTCACAAGATCAAGTAACGGGATGTCATTATGTGAGTCGCTGTAAAAATAACTACATTCAAAACTATCGAGTGTCGTGGCGCGCTGATGTAACCATTCCCTAAGGTGAGTCACCTTCCCGATGCCTGACGTGGGCGTGCCGATCAGTTTACCTGTTATACGACCATCCGTGGAATATTCCGGTTCCGCTGCAATCAGATGAGTAAATCCTAATTCTTTCGCTATTGGTGCCGTCACAAATCGGTTGGTTGCGGTAATCATTAACAGTAAGTCATTGCTATGTTTGGCTATTAATTGACGTGCCGCAGGCAGGATGTTGGGCTGTATGACTTCGTGCATAAATTGCGCATGCATGGCGGCCAATTGTTCTGCTGAAAATGGCGCAAGTGTAGTTAGCGCAAATTCCAGATAGACCGATGCATTTAAAATACCAGCCTGATATTGCGCAAAAAAGTCTTGGTTGCGCTGGTCAAAATAATCCTGGTCTACTGCACCTATCCGGCATAAAAATTTTCCCCATTCGTAATCGGAGTCGATTGGTAACAGGGTGTGGTCTAAATCAAAAATGGCGATGTGTGAATTATCCATTACTTACTTTTTGTTGTTGTATGACTTCGCGCAAAAACGGTAGCGTTATCGGATGTTTTACTTCCAAAGAATGATTAATTAACGCATTCAACATGTTGGCAAGCGATGGCATGTCGCGATCAAAATGGGTAATCAGATACGGCAGAACGCCATCGGGAATGGTGACGCCACGTGCTACCGCTGCGCGCTCTAACGCAGCTATTTTTTCTTGATCTGACAGGCCCTGCAGTTGATAAATCAGGCTCCAGCCCAAGCGGGTACGAAAGTCTTCCCGCACCGTTAACAAGGCGGGAGGCAACGTGCCGGTTGCGACAAAAAAGCCTTTGTGTTCTTTGACCTGATTATATAAATTAAAGGCGGCGATTTGCTGCAAATCGTCAAAGTCCTGGCAGTCATCAAGCAAATACAGACTGATTTCAGACGCGTGTTCAAAATCCGCCAGTGCCGAATCTGGCGTGATGAATCGTGAGGTAGATTCGCGCGACATTGAATCGCTTTCTATGGCGTGCAATAAATGTGATTTTCCTGCCCCTGATTCACCCCAGATATAGGCCGCATGTTCACCGAAGCTGCCAGGTTGATGTTGCATGAAGCGGCGCAATAGCGCGACCAGTTCAGCGTGTTGGCCGACTTCAAATGATTCTAGAGTTTGCGGACGGGCTGCATCCAGTTTCAACAGCAATTGTTTCATGTATTTGAATAAAAACGACTTTGATAATAAAGATTGCGTAAATGCTTGTATGCGACAGACGTAATCGCGGCGGCAGGCAGTGCGAGTAATACACCAATAAAGCCGAACAACTGACCAAATGCCAGCAAGGCAAAAATAACCGCAAGTGGCGGCAAGCCGATGCGCTCACCAACCAAGCGTGGAGTTAAATAAAAACCTTCAATGATCTGACCGATACCATAAATGATGGCGACCAGCAGCAGGCCATGCATGGGATCGGGTTGCAGCACTGCGCCGATTAATGCCAGACACAGGCCAAATCCAAATCCTATGTAAGGAATAAATACCAATAGCCCGGTCAGAATTCCGACTGGCAGCGCAACCGAAAAACCTGCCAATGTGAGCGTAACGGAATAGTAACCAGCAAGCACAAGCATCACTAATATCTGTCCACGCAAATATTGAGCAAGCAATTCATCTGTTTCACTCATGACGTCGGTAGTCTTGTCAGCCCAGCGGCGCGGGATTGCCGTATGTACGCGTCTGGTAATCGCATGCCAGTCGACCAGCAGGTAATACAGCACCATGGGAATCAGCAGGATGTTCGCAACGAAACCCAATATCGCCGTGCCGCCAACCCGTATCGAAGATAATGCAGCGGAAGCGATTTTCTGTCCGCTTTCAGCCAACTGCTGCGACAGCATGAGCTTGAGGCTGGCGCTATCCAACTGAACGTGGATGTTGTAATTCAGTAGAGTGGGCTCCAGCATGCTATTGAGCTGATCAAGAAATTTGGGGATTTGATCCTGCAATAATGGGATCTCGTTTTCAACTACCGGGAACACGATCAGTATCAACGCCAAAATACAGGACAGCAGCGCAATCATCGTAATGAATACCGCGACGCCTCTGGGTAACACCCGTTTTCCAAAATTAATTTTGCACAGACGATCAACCAGCGGATTGAGTATGTATGCCAGAATTGCGCCCGTCACAAATGGCATCATCACCGGGCCCAGGATCACCAATAACATCACTAACGCGATACCGACCAATAGCCAGATCGTGGTTTGAAATTGTTCTTTAGTAAAGTTCATAGGAATGTGTGATGAGAATTTGTCGATTCTTCAGAGGGCTTTTTAGGTTAAAATGCTGACTTTTATCGGCTCAGTCAGTTCTGCGCAGTGATGTGCGTAGTGACTTGTTATTTGAGTGCCGAAGTTCAAAACACCGAATTTTACCCGATAGAACTACTTTCCTTCTATTTTTACTGCATCCTTCCCAAAACTTAGCCAGACATCATGACTACACCTTCTCAAGTTTCTCTTTCTTACCGCGACGCAGGCGTTGATATCGACGCCGGTGACGCCTTAATCGATGTCATAAAACCATTTGCAAAACGCACCATGCGCGAAGGCGTGTTGGCAGGTATCGGCGGCTTTGGTGCCTTATTTGAAGTCAGTAAAAAATTTAAAGAGCCGGTACTGGTAGCAGGTACGGACGGCGTCGGTACCAAATTAAAACTGGCGTTTCATTTGAATCGCCATGACACGGTCGGTATCGATTTGGTCGCGATGAGCGTGAACGATATTTTGGTGCAGGGCGCAGAGCCGCTGTTTTTCCTCGATTACTTCGCCTGCGGTAAATTGAACGTAGCTGCTGCTGCAGACGTGATCAAAGGCGTTGCACTGGGGTGCGAGCAGGCTGGTTGCGCATTGATCGGCGGCGAAACTGCTGAAATGCCGTCGATGTATCCGGATGGCGAATATGATCTGGCAGGATTCGCAGTCGGTGCCGTAGAAAAATCGAAAATTATCGATGGATCAAAAATTACTCCTGGCGATGTCGTATTAGGTCTGGCTTCTTCTGGAGCTCATTCCAACGGTTATTCACTGGTACGTAAAATTATTGAAGTAGCGCAGCCTGATTTGAACGCTGATTTCCACGGCAAAAAATTGGCTGACGTATTAATGGCGCCGACCCGCATTTACGTCAAACCGCTGTTGGCGTTAATCGAAGCGCTGGAAGTAAAAGGTATGGCGCATATTACCGGCGGCGGTCTGGTGGAAAATGTTCCGCGCGTTTTGGGCGCGCAGTTGACTGCGATTCTGGATCATTCCAAATGGGTGATGCCGCCATTGTTTACATGGCTGCAACAGCATGGCAATGTCGCCGATGCGGAAATGCATCGTGTATTCAATTGCGGTATCGGCATGGTGGTGATCGTGTCGAAAGACAATGCGGCAAAAGCGATCGAGCAATTAACTGCAGCCGGGGAGCAGGTCTGGCAAATCGGAGAAATCCGCGCGCGGGTTGGTGATGAGGCGCAGACGCAGGTTATCTAAACGACTTTGAACAACAATGCGTTTTACTTAAATTTAAGCTCCTCTTCGGAGCTTATTTTTTTTCATGTAATGCATTTTCAAAACGTGAGTCGGGAATAAACCACATTGCTGCAACCGTCAAATAGAGGCCGATCGCAATCCATGGGTGAACAAAACCTGATCCAATCGCCACCGCATATATCACGACTGAGATTTTTCCCTTTTTGTCTCGTCCAATGGCGCGTGCCAGAACCGAATCCTTACCGTGCTGATCGATAAGTGCGTTGACCAAAAAATAATAGGCCACTCCGCACATCAATAAAATCACGCCGTAGAAAATCACCGGGGTTTGTTCGAAATGATTTTCTCCCATCCAGTCGGTGGAGAGAGGAATCAAAGATAGCCAGAATAACAGATGTAAATTGGTCCACAGGATGCGACCATTGACACGCTTTACCGCCTGGAATAAATGATGATGGTTATTCCAATACAGTCCGACGTTAACAAAACTCAGTACATAGCAAAGAAATTTGGGCAGCAGCGGAGGTAAATCGGATAGTTGACTCCCTTGCGGAACATGCAATTCAAGTACCATGATGGTAATAATTACCGCGATAACACCATCGCTAAATGCTTCCAGGCGGTTTTTTTCCATAATTGTTTGAATGCCATTGAGGGTGAAAGCTTAACATGAGTTAAATGCAGGTTTAAATTGAAATGAGATAGCAAACCTGCGCGGGTTTGTAATATTATCCGCGTCAATCAATCAATTACAGACCATATGGATGAATTAAATACATTGCAGGCATTGGGATTTACGCTGCCAAGTCCCGCCTATTTATTTGGTGCTTTTGTATTTGGCATCATCGGCTGGGTTGCTTATCGCTATGGGAAGAAGACTGACCATCAATACGTGAAATGGATAGGGGTTGTGTTGATGCTGTACCCTTATGTCATTTCCGAGACTTGGCTCATGTATTTGGCTGGGTTCGCTTTGTGCGGCGCATGTTATTACTATCGCGACCGTTAGATTATTTTTATAATAATAAAAAGATCGAAATCGACGGTCTTTTCGGGGTTGAAGCAACAGTTTTGAAAATTTTCGGACTTTTAACTGTTTTTTTATACAGCTGTTCAAAATTACAGTAGAATGCGATCTATCGAGAAAATGTTCACAACACCTCCCTTCTTCATTACTTGCTGAAAGAAATCATGGACGACAAAAAAACACTCCCAACTGCAGAAAAAGCCAAGGCACTCGCTGCCGCTTTAGCACAAATCGAAAAACAATTCGGCAAGGGTTCAGTCATGCGTATGGCTGATGGCGAAGTTGTTGAAGAAGTCGCGGTCGTATCAACAGGTTCATTAGGTTTGGATATTGCGCTCGGCGTTGGTGGCTTGCCACGTGGTCGTGTAGTCGAAATTTACGGCCCTGAATCTTCCGGTAAAACCACCTTGGCTTTGCAAGTAATCGCTGAAATGCAAAAGTTAGGCGGTACTTGCGCATTTATCGATGCAGAGCATGCACTTGATGTCGGCTACGCGCAAAAACTGGAAGTGAATTTATCTGATCTGCTGATTTCACAGCCAGACACTGGCGAGCAGGCTCTGGAAATTACGGACGCATTGGTTCGTTCAGGTAGTATCGATCTGATTGTCATCGACTCGGTCGCTGCGTTAACACCAAAAGCAGAAATTGAGGGCGATATGGGCGCGTCATTACCAGGTCTTCAGGCACGTTTGATGTCACAGGCGCTGCGCAAATTGACCGGTACGATCAGTCGCACCAATACTCTGGTCATCTTTATTAATCAGATCCGTATGAAAATCGGCGTGATGTTTGGTAATCCAGAAACCACCACCGGCGGTAACGCGTTGAAGTTTTATGCATCGGTACGTTTAGATATACGCCGTGTCGGCGGTATTAAGTCTGGCGATGAAGTAATCGGCAATGAAACCAAGGTAAAAGTTGTTAAAAACAAGGTTGCTCCACCATTCAAAGAAGCTCACTTCGACATCATGTACGGAGAAGGTACATCGCGCGAAGGTGAAATTCTAGATTTGGGTTCAGACGCCAAAATCGTTGAAAAAGCGGGTGCCTGGTATAGCTATAACGGTGAGCGTATAGGTCAAGGTAAAGACAATGCGCGTACTTATCTGCAAGAGCGCCCTGCGTTAGCCCGTGAAATCGAAAATAAAGTGCGCAAGCATTTAGGTGTGCCGGAGTTGCCGGTTATTGTTGAGCCTAAATTAACTGCTAAAGCAAAGGCGGCGGCTGCTGCGAGTGCTGCAATAGAGGCGGCAGCTGCATCTGAAGATAATGAAGTCCATGTATCCAAAGCAGCCAAAGCTCAGTCTAAAGAGTAGGGCGCTTCGTTACCTTTCTCTGCGTGAGCACAGTCGGCTGGAGCTCGGGCGCAAGCTGGCGCGATACGCAGAGGAAGGCGACGATGTAGAGGCTGTATTAGATTTTTTAGAAAAAAATCGATTCCTGTCTTGCGAACGTTTTTCTGAATCGTTAATTCGGCGTCGCGCAGAAAGTTACGGTGATAATCGCATCTTGGCTGAGCTGCAAACCCATGGCCTGGACCCGCAGTTAATCAAACAGACTAAAGCCGAATTGGCTGAATCTGAGGTAGCGCGAGCTCGGGCAGTCTGGCAAAAAAAATTCGGCAATCTGAAAGAAAAATTAACTGAAACCTCAGATGAGGCGGGACATGAGCCTGCGGATGAATTGACAGGTGTAGAGACAAATGACTACGTCGCATCTGCCCGCAAGCAGCTTGCTGTGCCTGAGCAGCGGACCAAACAGATTCGCTATTTGGCGCAACGTGGGTTTTCATCAAAAGCGATTAAAGCGGCCATGAATGGAAATCACGATGAGATGGATGGCATGGAGTAGGTCGGGAGTTATGGCAGCTCTGTGCTGATCTCAGGTGTTAAAAGATGCTTCTTTTTGCAATACATCGCCATTATTTTCAAAAAGCCTTTGTGTTTTTATAATCAATGACCATCAATTTGCTCAGTAAGAAACTGAGAACCTCCTAGCTGTGCTAAACTTCCGAGATATTTTTGCAGTGCCGCAAGAGCGGCTGTTAGCGTAGAAACTGCGCCAACGACGCCAGATGCGGCTTTTTAAATTTAGTAAGTAGTATCCAACTACAGCTCAGAAAATAGCCCAGCCCTTCCCATGTTTTGTTTCCTATCATTTCCCCATCATGATTCCAAGTACAACAGCGCCATGGTCATGGCTGCGTTTGTTCGTGGAAAAACTAAATAGGGTTCAGATTGATGCGGAAGTTCGGCTACGGTTGCTGGAGTGAGTTGATTGAATTTAAATGTAAAAAATAAGGAATGATAAGTTTGCGGTAGACGGAAGTCTGCTGCAAAAAATCAGTAAATCGGGTTATTTTTTAATTGGCATCGCAAGAGCTTGAAGGGAAATCGCATGAAAATCCATGAGTATCAGGGTAAAGAAATTCTCCGTAAATTTGGTGTGACCGTACCACGCGGTATTCCATGTTTGTCCGTTGATGAAGCTGTCAAAGCAGCTGAAACACTGGGCGGACCAGTTTGGGTGGTAAAGGCACAAATTCATGCTGGCGGTCGCGGTAAAGGCGGCGGCGTAAAAGTAGCAAAGTCGTTAGAACAAGTAAAAGAATATGCGACTGCTATTTTGGGTATGCAACTGATCACCCATCAAACTAGCCCTGAAGGTCAAAAAGTGCGCCGTTTGTTAATTGAAGAAGGCGCAGATATTAAAAAAGAATTGTATGTCAGTTTGGTGACGGATCGCATCAGTCAGCGCGTAGTACTGATGGCATCCAGCGAAGGCGGCATGGACATTGAAGAAGTCGCCGCTTCCCATCCAGAAAAAATTCATCACATCGCTATTGATCCAACCAACGGCCTGCAAGATTCTGAAGCGGATGATATCTCGCGCAAAATCGGCGTACCGGAAGGTTCAATTGCTGACGCACGCGTTCAGTTAAAAGGTCTGTATGCAGCCTTCATGGCGACAGATGCTTCACTGGCTGAAATTAATCCATTGATCGTCACTGGTTCCGGCAAAATTATCGCACTGGATGCTAAATTCAACTTCGATGCGAACGCCTTGTTCCGTCAACCAGAAATCGTTGCTTATCGCGATCTGGATGAAGAAGATCCAGCTGAAATCGAAGCGTCCAAATTTGATCTGGCCTACATCTCTTTAGATGGCAATATCGGTTGTTTAGTGAACGGTGCAGGACTGGCCATGGCAACCATGGACACCATTAAATTATTCGGCGGCGAGCCAGCCAACTTCCTGGACGTTGGTGGTGGAGCGACTGCAGAAAAAGTGACTGAAGCGTTCAAGATCATGTTGAAGAATCCAGGACTGAAAGCCATTCTGGTCAATATTTTTGGCGGCATTATGCGTTGCGATGTGATTGCCGAAGGCGTCATCACTGCATCAAAAGCAGTGTCATTAAAAGTGCCGCTGGTAGTGCGCATGAAGGGCACGAACGAAGAAATCGGCAAGAAAATGCTTGCGGATTCCGGTTTGCCGATCATTTCCGCAGACACCATGGAAGAGGCCGCCCAGAAAGTGGTTGCCGCTGCTGCCGCTCAATAATAAGGAAACACTATGTCAATCTTAATCAATAAAGACACCAAAGTAATCACGCAAGGTATCACTGGTAAAACCGGACAGTTCCACACTCGCATGTGTCGTGACTATGCGAATGGTAAAAACTGCTTTGTAGCGGGTGTGAACCCTAAAAAGGCAGGCGAAGACTTTGAAGGTATTCCAATTTATGCCAACGTCGGCGAAGCAAAAGCGGCAACTGGCGCGACTGTTTCGGTTATTTATGTGCCGCCGGCCGGTGCTGCTGCTGCCATCTGGGAAGCGGTGGAAGCCGATCTGGATTTGGCAATTTGCATTACTGAAGGTATCCCTGTTCGCGACATGATGATGTTAAAAGATCGCATGGCAAAGGCTGGCAGCAAAACCTTGTTGTTAGGGCCAAACTGCCCAGGACTGATCACTCCGGACGAAATCAAAATCGGTATTATGCCTGGTCATATTCACCGCAAAGGTCGTATCGGCGTGGTATCACGTTCAGGTACATTGACTTATGAAGCCGTGGGTCAGTTGACTGCTCTGGGTCTGGGACAGTCCAGCGCGGTTGGTATTGGTGGCGATCCGATCAACGGTTTGAAGCACATCGACGTCATGAAGATGTTCAATGATGATCCAGATACCGATGCAGTCATCATGATCGGTGAAATTGGCGGTCCGGATGAAGCCAATGCGGCCTACTGGATACGCGACAATATGAAAAAGCCTGTCGTATGCTTTATCGCAGGCGTTACCGCTCCTCCAGGTAAACGTATGGGGCACGCTGGCGCATTGATCTCGGGTGGCGCGGATACTGCGCAGGCCAAGCTCGATATCATGGCAGAGTGCGGCATTAAAGCGACCAAGAATCCGTCGGAAATGGCACGTTTGTTGAAGGCTATGCTGTAACTTTATCCGATACACGTCGTAATAAAATGGGAAGCTGATGCTTCCCATTTTTACTGGTGCATTTAAATGCGCGAAATTTCAATTTTCTTGTTGGTTAAATGCTTACAATAATCGCGCTGCCCGCCAGCCCATAGTAGAATCGTCGAGCTTATTTACTTTTGAGATCCAGTGTTCATGAATAATAGCGATAGCATAGAGTATGCCGCCCAAACCGATATTGGTTTAATGCGCGTTCATAACGAAGATGCGATTGCCGTTTGCCCGGAGAGTGCAATGACTATTTTGGCCGACGGTATGGGCGGCTATAACGCCGGTGAGGTCGCAAGTCAGATTGCCATCACGGTTATTAAAGAATACGTCAACGACAAATTAAACCGCTTTCTGTCCATACTCATTCCACGTCAACCCGATGAGTTGCGGCATATTGTCGAACAGGCCGTTGAACTGGCGAACAACACCATATTAAATACGTCGCTCAATGAGCCGCAGTACCAGGGAATGGGAACCACGTTGGTGATGACTTTATGCTATCGCGATATGTTGGTGGTGGCGCACGTTGGCGATTCCCGCGCATACCGTTTGCGCCATGGTCGGTTTTTACAAATCACACATGATCACTCAGTAGTTCAAGAACAAATCGATGCTGGCATGATAAGTGCTGAGTCAGCTCAATATTCGGATATTAAAAATCTGGTAACTCGGGCGGTCGGCGTTGCTTTTCCTGTTGAGGCAGAGGTCAACCTGCATCAGTTGGAAGTCGGCGACATTTACATGCTTTGTTCTGACGGTTTGTCTGATATGTTAAATGCACAAGCGATGCAGGAAATTCTACAGAAAAATGGCATAACGTTGCAGGAGATGTGTGGTGAACTAGTTGAACGTGCCAATTTAGAAGGTGGGCGCGACAATATTTCTGTAATTTTATTTAGAATTAACGGCATCAAAAACACCGGCATCAGGCAACTTTTTTAATGCTTAACTCGCAGTTTCAGATTTAAAGCTACAACTTAAAAAAAATATCAAGGGAGTCTGGCAATGGCAAAAATAAGCGTGACCTTAGAAGGCGCGATCTTACAAGAAATTCCTATCAATAAACCTAAAGTCACCATTGGGCGCCGACCTAACAATGATGTGGTGTTAAATCATCTGGCAATCAGCGGAAATCATGCGGTGATTGAATTGCAGATGAATGATTGTTATCTGGAAGATTTGAATAGTACTAATGGTACACAGGTGAATGGTCAGCCTGTCAGGCGTCATTTTTTGCAAAATGGCGACGTAATTTCATTGGCAAAATACTTGATTAAGTTTGAATCGGATTCTAAGCTAAACGGGGAGTCTCCTCAGATTAGTGAGGCTGTGTCCACGCCAATCAAGCACGCTTTTGTCAAAGTTCTCAATGGCAGTAATGCAGGAAGGCAGCTTATATTAAGTAAGGAACTTACGACCCTCGGTAGTCCGGGAGTTCAAGTGGCAACAATCACCAGAACCAACAACACTTATTTCTTAACCCATGTTGAAGGTGGTAAGCCCACTATGGTTAATGACATATCAATTGGGAATATGGTGCGGGAGTTGAAGCAGGGGGATGTGATTGATATGTCTGGTACGCATTTGATGTTTCAGACGGGTTAGGTTGTTTGAGATCGTTATTGCGAATAAATCTAGTTTTCGCATAGAACTATTTGAATTTAAAATAATTTTTTAAAAAATTGCGTTTCCCCGGTTGGTGGCTTGAATTTTGCTTGCGAGTAACGTTATATTAATGCAGTCTAAAAGGGGGGCAAAATGAGCAATCGGACGAATGGTTTTACATTAATTGAACTGATGATCGTGATTGCCATAATTGGGATATTGGCCGCTATTGCAATACCGCAATATCAAACTTATGTGATGAAATCAAGGTTTGCTGAAGTGATTAGTGCCACTGCTCCGTTTAAAATTGGTGTTGAGGTTTGCGTTTCAAATCAGTCGTTAACAGGTCCGCCGATAACAGGTTGTGCAAGCTCCACAACTGGCGCGTCACCGGTTGGATTGCCTCCCAGCACTTCAGTTCCTTCAGGTAATGTCCAGTCGGTTTTCAGTATAGATAACGGGACAATAACGGCGCAGAGTTCGACTGCGGTTGGTGTGTCAACTAGCTATATTCTGGTTCCGACTATCGTTAGCCAGAACGGTAGTGAGACTGTATCATGGGCAAGAGGGTCCACTAGTGGTTGCATCACTTATGGTCTTTGTTGAATTGTTTTCTTTTGACAAAAATTAGATTTGCAAATATTTTCAGGAATAGGCTGACAAATTTTGTCGTAAAGTGACAAAAAATAAGGAAAATGAAGACTGAATTATAAATTGGTTGCTATAAGTTAATATTAAAATGCTGGTATGGAATGTGCTTTAAGGTAATTATGTAGAAATCGTTCTACTTAACACGGGAGAGTAAAAATGAGTTCATCTAAACAAAGTGGTTTCACGCTGATTGAATTAATGATCGTTATTGCAATTATCGGTATTTTGGCGGCGATCGCTGTCCCTCAGTACCAAACTTATACTAACAAAGCTCATTTTTCAGAAGTCGTATCCGCAGTTGGGCCGTATAAAACCGGCATGGAATTGTGTGCGACCGACAATGGCTTGACAACTACATGGACAGCTAACATTTGTGACATTCCAACTGCAGTTGGTGGTACTGCCAACCCAACAGGCGAGATACCAGCAGCGCTTTCTGGATTGACTACAGGTCAGGTTCAGGCTATATCTGGTTCAGGTGGACAGATCACGGCGACCGCTAATGCCGTCACTGCAGCAAATTCTGGTAAAACCTACACTTTGGTCGGTGTATTGGGTGGTACAGCCGCTTCAAACCTGGTTACATGGACAAGACTTTCAACCAGCACATGTGTAAGCGCTGGTATTTGCTAATCATTAATGATTTCAAAAGCACGGCTTGCCGTGCTTTTTTTTTATGAAAATGCGAAATGAGTAGATATAAGGCTGCAGCCCTTCATTTGTTCTTCAGCGGACTGGTGTTGTTTACCATATTTTTATTGATTGCCTATGTCTGGTATCCGTATAAATTATTTGCTCTGGCAGCGGGTGCCGATTTATTGCGACTCATTATCTGTGTCGATTTGATAATTGGGCCGTTGGTTATGTTGGTCATTTTTGATGCTAAGAAAAAACTGATTAAAATGGACGTGGCCATTGTTTTGATCTGTCAAATTTGTTTCATGTCATATGGTCTGTGGGCGATGTTTTCATCCCGTCCGGTGTTTTTTGTTTTTGCTGACCAGCATTTTTATCTGGTCAAAGCTAATGAAATTGATAAGAAAGATTTGCAATTGGCGTCTGAGCCGTTTAATACATTGCCACTGTTGGGGCCATATTCGGTAGGAACGAGACAACCAGATGATGCCAAAGTAAAAGCGGAGGTTCTTTTTGCCGGTTTAAGTGGAATGGGTATTCAGGATTTACCTAAATATTATGTGCCCTATGCACAGCTCAAAGTTGAAGTAATCAAGTCTGGTAAGACCAGTAAGCAGTTGGGTGTTGATTTTGAAACCAGGCAGCGAGTGAGCGTCTATGAAAAATTGCATACTATGTACCCTGTTTTGTTTTTGCCTATGGTTAACAAGACCACTCCACTAATTGTTGTTATTAATGCTAAAACGGCAGAATTCGTTGATTTGATTTAGTATGCAATTTCTTCCTATTGAGTAACGATAATATAGAGTTTTCTAAATTTTGTATGCCCCCTGGAATTGAATATAAATGGGAGCGCCATGCGATATCATTTTTTGACATCGTGTTGGCTTCGCCAAATTTCTGATATCTGTATAACTTCTAAACGTTGGCTGCCCCCCCCCGCTTTGACTATGCTGAATAACAAACAACTGAACTGGCTAATTGCAAGCTTTTCATTTTTGATGTTTTGTAGTTGGATTCATCCATATCATCTTCATCCGTTACGTAATTTTTATCATGATACTCTGTGCATTGTTGCGTTGATCACTGGAATCACCTGTTTTGCTTTTGTTAAAAAGATCGAATTAAAAATACCCTCATCAATCGTGCTACCCCTGGGGCTGATGGTTATCGTTGCGCTGCAAGCCTTGAATGGATTTCTGGTATTACCTGCAGATAGCTTTTACCCTTTAGTTGATTTACTTTGTTTTGCGTTAGCCGTGATTTTTGGCGCCACCGTAGTGTCTCAACGCGGCGGGCGAGAAAAGTTGCTATATGGGCTTGCACTTGCGTGTATTTCGGCAGGGTTGTTGTCGTTGCTATTTCAGCATATCCAGTTAATAGGTATTGATGCCATGCCTCTTGTGATGCCGATCAAGGATCATCTGGTTCCGAGACCCTATGCCAATTTCGGACAGCCCAATCTGCTGGCGCTGGTCATGTGTTTTTCAATCGCGTCCGTCTGGTGGATGTATGCAACCCGAAGTCTAAATAAATGGGTAGGCCTCGGTATTGTTATTGCCTTACTGTGGGGCGTTACTTTGACGCAGTCGCGCATGGCCTGGATGATTCTTCCTTGTTTTGTGCTGGCCAACTGGTTTCAACCAATCAATTGCACACCGGTGGCCAGAAGAACTCTGATCTCGTTATTGCTGTTGTTTATGGCTATGGTTGTTTCGGCACCGCATATATTAGATATGCTCGGATTCCCGATTGCTTCGCTGGCTGACAGGGCCGCCCAAACTTCTGTTCGGATAATTTTGTGGAAACAGGCGTGGGCCTTGAGTCTATTGCATCCCTGGTTTGGAGTTGGCTGGCTTCAGTTTGGTGCTAATCAGGTCAAAATCGCCTATCTTTTCCCACCCACTGAGCCGGTGGACTATGCACACAACATCATACTCAATTTTGCGGCAGAATTGGGCTGGCCAATTACACTGCTCGTCATTGTTGGGGTTGGATGCTGGTTTAAAGTGAGTTGCATCAACCATTGGAACAAACCGCCGGTGCGTTTTTTGAGTCTGATGTTTATCGCTGTATCCTTACATAGTATGGTTGAATTTCCTCTTTGGAATGCGTTTATTTTGATACCGTTTGGAGTCATGGTCGGAGCAGTTCACGACGTGTCGTTAGGGCTGAAATCCATCCAGGCAGCACGCGAATGGGTGATCAGTTTTTGTATCGCCTCAATCGTTTCAATAGGTGTTGTCTGCTTTGACTACCACCGTGTAGTCAATGGATTTCAGGCCTTATATCAGCAACAAACTAACGATCCAATAGGGGCAGGTGGGACTGAAAAACCAGAATGGACTTTATTTCCTCAATTTTACGACTTTTTCCGAATCGACAAAATTAAGATTTATCAGGGCATGGCGCAATCTGACATCACATTTCTTGAAAAAATGTCACTCGAATTTGGATTCCCACCGGTACTTGAAAGATTGTCGCTGGCGTACGCGTTAAATGGGCGGCCGAATGAATCATTGCGGGTGGTAATTATCGAGAAACACCTGTTTGAGGGCTATTACCCTAACACTTATGCTTTGTGGGCTGGATATGCAGCAATAAGTCCTGATCAGTGTGGAGTAGTTTTCAATCACATGCCTAAACCCGAAAAAATGAAGACCCCGGACAACCATTCTGAAATGGAAAAGCAGTAAGGGCCGAGTTTTACGGTCATTTCATCGAACTTGTCATAATGCAGGCAACTGTATTTTTGCAGATCTTATTAATTAAATCCGAACCCTTTCGCTTGTTATGCTTAATAAACTGCAGTTAAGAAATATTCTAATTATTTTTAGTGTATTTCTGATATCTGGAAATCTGTTCTCACTTCATATCCATCCTTATCGCATGTATTTTCATGATTTGATTGTTATGGCCGGGTTGATTTTTATGGTGAATTATTTCGCCAGACAACCAATCATGTCGGTCCGAATTCCGAAATCAGTCGTCGTACCATTCGGCTTGATCATCGTGATTGTCATGCAAACGCTCAATCACTTTATCGCCTATCCGACCGAAATGATATTTCCGGTGCTGTACCTTATCTGTCTCGCACTGGCGATGACGTGTGGTGCAACCATTGCCATGCAAGACCAAGGTCTTGACATGTTGGCCAAAGTCATGGCGACTAGTTTTATCGTGATTGGTCTTATCTCTGTGGCGTTTCAGGCAGTGCAACTGCTGAATCTGGAAACCATGCCATGGATAGTCATGTTGGATTGGTCACGCCCATTGCGCCCATTCGCCAATTTTGCGCAGCCGAATACCTTGGCGTTGATGCTTTGCTTTGCCGTGGCGTCGCTATGGTATGTATTTGTGATGGGAAGGATTAGACCTATTTGGGCTGTTTTGTTTGCTGTATTGCTGTTGTGGGGACTTGCACTGACACAGTCGCGTATTGGGTGGATCATATTGCCGCTGTTCATGGTATTTATGTGGAGCAAGCATTCCCAGTTTATTGTTATTCCCAGATTCGCCATATTGGCATTGCTAATATTGTTTGTTGGATTTGTTCTGACGACACCAGATTGTTTGCATCTGCTTGGAGCACTCAGTGAGCCAACCGGTGAGCGCGCCGGGCAAACTTCGGCGCGCCTGGTTTTTTGGCGGCAAGCGTGGAATATGAGTATTACCCATCCCTGGTTTGGTGTGGGCTGGTTTCAATTTGGGCGGTACCAGTTTTTGAGCGCTGCAGCGTTTGGACCAAACAATGAATACAGTGATTTTGCGCATAATATTATTTTGAATTTTGCGGCGGAAACGGGCTGGCCGGTAACACTGTTGCTAATTGCGGGTTGCATATTTTGGATTCGCCGATGCTGCGTCAAGCAATGGGGTAGTCTGCAGGTGCGATTTATAAGTTTGATATTGATTGCGGTTGGTATGCACAGCATGGTCGAGTTCCCACTCTGGTATGGTCATATTTTGGTGCCGGTCGGGATAATGGTGGGCGCTTTGCATACGGAGCGCGCCGATTGGAAGACGATACGGATCGGCTCTACCTGGTTCGCCGGAATAAGCGTGGCAGGTGCAGTGTTAATGGGTGTAATCAGTTGGGACTACAGTCGTGTGGTAAGCGGATTTGAAGCAATGAATTTGATCCAGACTGGGGAGAATACTGCGGTACGCCGTATTAAAAAGCCAAAGTGGACTCTTTTTCCGCAGTACTTCGATTATTTCCATATTATCGAAATCGAGATTAAACCTGGTATGCCGCCCCAAGATTTGGCTTTTCTGGAGCATATAACAACTAGGTTTGCCTTTAGCCCGATATTAATCCGACTATCGACCGCCTATATGCTAAATAACCGACCTGATGATGCATTGCACATGCTCATCACTTTGAACCGATTAGATTCGGCTCGATATGTGAATGTTTACAACCATTGGCGTGCTTTGGCCCGCGACAACCAAGCTTTCTATGGAAGTGTATTCAGGCGAATGCCTGCGCCAGAATCGACCACTGTGCCAGAAGAAAAGTAAATACGAAGACATACAGTAATAACAAAATCAGAGCCCATTTTCACCCTCTGTGTATTCCAGATAGATATCGATCGAAGGCTTGGGCATTCGATCGAAAATACCCAAGAAATTCGATGGCTGTTGCTTCGAATAATTTGACCATAGTTCGTAGGTTTGCGGATAGTATCGTCCTTGCAAACTATGTAAAGTCTTTAGTACTTTCAATGCCTCAGATGGTCTTTGACTGTAAGCGTATGCCAGTGCCAAATTTTGCAGAGCAACGAAATGAGGAAACCTCAGTGTGATTTTTTCTAACAACTGAATGTCCTGTTTTGGCATGCCTGGAACAATCTTGATGTCGAGAATTCGAAAATAATCATAAAACTGCGGGAATAGCGTAAATGCGGGTCGCTTTAGTTTTTCGGAAAGTGATTGATCGTTCGTCGGATTATCAGCTAACACACTAAATGCATACGCGATTCGATAAAAATCCCAGCTTAACGCGCCTAAGGTCAGCACACTGCAAAGGCAAAAGCCAACCATCCATTCGCGTTTAATGCCTGAATATTTCCAACCTAATTTTTCTCTATGCAGTGCGCCAACGATGACGCCAAATGGCATTAATATAAAACCATCCCATAGTGGGAATTCCACCAAGCTATGTATAAAAATCGCTAGCAACAACAGGCTCAAAAATCGGACTTCAATATTTTCCCAACGCTTTATACAGCATACATAGAACCAGTACATTACCGCGACAAAGATTAATACGGTTAGTGGCCAACCTATTTCGGCCGCAAAGCCCAGCACAATATTGTGCGCGTAGTTGTTGTATTCGCTTGGTTTGAATAAACTCGATAAAATGACTTGCTGTTCACCAAACTGGTACCATCCAACCCCAAACCATGGGTGCAACAAACTCATTAGCCAAGCTTGCTGCCACAGTACGATTCGGACACCAGTCTGTCCGGCACGATGTTCAGAGGAGTCCATTGGAAATCCCAACGAGGACCAAATACCCGGTAAAAAAACGACCATTGCCACAAATGTCAACAACAGCATTAACAATACGGGCTTGGCTACTTTGGCGTGGTCTTTGGGATGATGCCAACATAGAACAAAAAATAACGGCACGATCAACCAGGCTACGCGCGATTCAGTAAGGACAACGCCCAATAATATGACAACAGCTGAAGCTATCGCCAGCCACGGCGTGAGCTTGCGAATCAGGTATAGCCACCATACCGATGCCAAAGAAAAGCAATGCAACAAGGCCAGCAAATTTGGCTGCGCAATATTGGCAAATGGTCTGGGATTTTGATCGTGCGTCAATGGCATTATGTAGGGATACCAATTCAAATTAATTAACTGAACATGTTGGAAGAAGACGGAGATAATGCTTGTCGTAACGAATATGCAAGCCAGTGCAAAACTGACTTCCTTGAGGTCGTCATTGCCAATCAGGAGGCTGGATCCGAATATGAGAGCGACAATAAAACACGACAGGTACAGGATCGCAAAAAAACTCTCAGTCGGATATAAAATAAATCCGTTTAAGGTTTGTAGGCCAATGACAATGATTAATCCTAGCGGCAATATCACAGCGCCAGGAACTCTTAACGCTTCTTTAGAAAACCATGCCCACGTCCCTATACCCAGAATGACACCTAAAATTGCAAGTGCGTCGTTGACAAAGTTCCTGTACGGGTGAATGTGGAATGGGGTCAGATAACTCAGCCCAAGGAAAATGCCGAATACGAGAAGTGCTTCTGAGGGGTGTTTTATTTTTTGCATTTTCATTCTGTTTATAGAAAACGATAAAGCAGCTTACATTAAAGTCTAGGGTGTGAGCGCATAAAATAGCCGAAATGCGTGGAATTTACGCGCGAAATAATTGACCGCTATACTGCGAGGGGAATCAAAAAATCCAATTTGTTAACTTTAATACGCCAGACCTCAATAAAACTAAGAGTAAAGTAGAGAATGATTTGCTGATAAACTGACGTCCTTCTCTGGAACACGTGTACATTTTTGAGATTGGATGGCTAGAAGTCTTTGTACTTGCCGTAGACATTTGCGTCGCTTAGTAACAAAATTAAATTAGATTCGAACTTTATCAATGACCACTTCCAATGGACGAAGTCCCAATTTGCCGAGCCGTACCGTTTCCGTCGCACCCATGATGGATTGGACCGATAGACATTGCCGCCAATTCCATCGCCACATCACCAAACACACATGGCTATATACCGAAATGGTCACCACTGGTGCATTGCTGCATGGCGATGTGCCACGCCATCTGGACTTTGATGCAATCGAACACCCAATAGCATTACAACTGGGGGGCAGTGAGCCCGGTGAATTGGCGCAATGTGCCAAACTGGGTGAGCAGTGGGGGTATAACGAAATTAATTTGAATTGTGGTTGTCCATCAGAGAGGGTGCAGCGTGGTTCATTCGGCGCCTGTTTAATGGCTGAACCAAAACTGGTCGCGGATTGTGTTAAGGCGATGTGTGATGCCGTGTCAATTGACGTAACTGTCAAGCATCGAATAGGCATCAACGAAATGGATTCGTATGCATTTATGCGTGACTTTGTAGGTGAAGTTGCGCAAGCGGGATGCAATACGTTTATCGTTCATGCGCGTAATGCGATTTTGAAAGGTTTAAGTCCAAAAGAAAACCGCGAAATTCCGCCGCTCAAGTACGATTATGCGTATCAATTAAAACGCGATTTTCCTGATCTTGAAATTATTTTGAACGGTGGTGTAAAAACTACAGCCGAAATTGATCTGCATTTACAGCATGTGGATGGCGTTATGCTCGGCCGAGAAGCCTATCACCACCCTTATCTGATGGCCGAATTTGATGCGCGCTATTATCAGGATAATTCACCTATAAAATCTCGTCGCGCAGTGTTGGAATCCATGGTCCCATATTTGCGTACGCAATTAAATTTACATGCCGAACACGGCATCAAATTAAATAACATCACACGCCATATGTTGGGATTAATGACTGGTTTGGCGGGCGCACGCTCGTTCAGGCAGCGGCTTTCCGATTCTAAAAAACTGGCGTTGGGACAGCCGGAGTTATTATTGGAAGCGTTGGCACTGGTGAGAGACTAATCAGATTGGCTCGTGATCAGCAAAACCTGCACAGCCCCATCCCCACCATCCTTAGCATTCGCCGGACAAAACGCCTGAACCAGTTCCGACTGACTCAACCAGCTACGCACCTTCTCAGGCAACACCGCCGGCTGACGCGAGTTAATGCCTTTGCCGTGAATAATACAAACGCTACGCAATCTGGCGAGTTTCGAGCGGTGCAAAAAATCAGCCAAAGCGCTGCGAGCAGCATCGCGCTGCATGCCGTGTAAATCCAGGTAAGCCTGGACCGGCCATTGTCCCTTGCGTAACTTGGGGATCAGATCAGGGCTGCTACCTTTGACAGCATAACTGGCACCATCGTCATCTTCCAACTGGCTGGCATCAAATTCATCCGACCACTGTTCGATGTTTTGCATAGCCTCGGCCATGCTGGTGATTTCTTTGGGTTTGTTTTTGGTGGGAGTGACTGAAACCCCAGCGCGAGGATGCAGAAAAGTATCCGGCTGTTTGATGGGAGTAATGTCGCCGACATTGTGGCGAAATAAATTGGCCTCTTTTTTTGCAACCGCCGCGTCGGCCAATCTCTTTTGTTCCGCCACCTTTTCCTGCTCAGCACGCACCTTTAACTCGGAGCGCAAGCCGCTCAATTCGTTGAGATCTTTAATCGGTGCGCGCTTCATTTACTGATTAACCTTCCAGGAATCGTTGCGCATCCAAAGCCGCCATACAACCAGTTCCCGCACTGGTAACAGCCTGACGATACACATGATCCTGCACATCTCCGGCAGCAAATACACCCGGCACAGTAGTAGCCGTTGCCATACCTTCCAAACCACCTTTGGTTTTGATATAGCCATTATGCATTTCCAACTGGCCTTCAAAAATCGAGGTATTCGGTTTGTGACCGATAGCGATAAATACGCCGTGCAAAGGAACTGCCTGCACCTTATCGTCCTTGGTCGATTTGATGTTGATACCGGTCACACCGGAAGCATCGCCAGTCACTTCATCCAAAGTATGATTCCATTTGATTTCCACTTTACCCTCAGCGACTTTAGCGTGTAAGCGATCAATCAGGATCGCTTCAGCGCGGAATTTATCGCGGCGATGTACTACCGTCACCTTGCTGGCGATATTTGATAAATACAGCGCTTCTTCAACCGCCGTATTGCCGCCACCAACTACCGCGACTTCTTTACCGCGATAAAAGAAACCATCGCAGGTTGCGCAGGCAGAAACGCCTTTGCCCATAAATCCTTGCTCGGAATCTAAGCCCAGATATTGCGCCGATGCGCCGGTAGCGATGATTAACGCATCGCAGGTGTATTCACCCTGATCGCCGATCAAGCGCAATGGCTTTTCGTTTAATTTGGCGGTATGAATATAGTCAAAAATAATTTCGGTATTGAAGCGCTCAGCGTGCTGCTGAAAGCGTTGCATTAATTCAGGACCTTGTATGCCCATGGGATCAGCTGGCCAGTTTTCTACATCGGTGGTCGTCATGAGTTGGCCGCCCTGTTCAACGCCGGTGATTAATACCGGATTTAAATTGGCGCGTGCTGCGTAGACAGCGGCACTATAACCAGCTGGACCGGAGCCGAGGATGAGAACTTTTGCGTGTTTTGGGGTAGACATGATAGCTTCCTGTGGGAAAATTGACTTTTCGTTCGTAAATGCTGGGGTGTGCTGTGTTTTTAGAGTTAAGATTATAGATTATTTTACCGAATACAATATTTCTCCCTCGTATTTATGAGCAAAACCGCGTACACCAGAGCCCCCGAAAAAGACAAGCCAGCCAGCAAGCCTGGCCGTATGGTGATGCTGTTAAGCGAAGCGCGTTGGCTGGTTTTATTGGCAATTACTGCTTTTTTGGCCATGATTTTGCTGTCCTATTCCACCAGCGATCCGGCCTGGTCGCAATCCACACAAGTTGATCACATCACAAATTGGGGCGGCAAATTTGGCGCATGGAGCGCCGATTTGCTGCTGTATGTGTTTGGCAAATCGGCATGGTGGTGGTTTTTGCTGTTAGTCCTTAATGTCTTGCGGTCCTATAAACAGTTGGCAAATATGGAAAACTGGGAGCCGGAACATCGCTATCTGGGATGGTTGCGCGGTATCGGTTTTGCCTTGCTGTTGTGCGGGAGCATGGGCATAGAATTTTTGCGCATGTATTCCTATCAGTTTCATTTGCCGCGTGCGCCGGGCGGTGTATTGGGCGAAGTGATCGGTACTGCCGCCTATAACGCTTTTGGTTTTACCGGTGGCACCTTATTTTTTTTGGTGCTGATCGGATTGGGAATCAGCGTGTTGTTTCAGGTTTCGTGGCTGACCATTGCCGAAAAAATCGGTACCGGCATTGAGCTGCTTATCGACAGCGCAATTAAAAAATACACAGCGCGTCAGGACAGAATGGTAGGACAGGTCGCAGCCACCAAGCGCGAAGTGGTAGTGGTGCAAGAACGTGCCAAACATGTCGAAGCTGCCCCGATCCGGATTGAGCCGCAGGTTGTCGCCGTCGTGCGCTCCGAGCGGGTCGAAAAAGAAAAGCAGGCGACCCTGTTTGCAGATCTGAGCGACAGCGCATTGCCGCCACTCGGTTTGCTGGATGAAGCCAAAGCAGTGCAGGAAACGGTCAGCGTAGAGACGATGGAATTTACCAGTCGTCTGATCGAGAAAAAACTCTCCGACTTCGGTGTTGAATGCAAAGTCGTTGCCGCCTACCCAGGTCCCGTTATTACACGTTATGAAATCGAACCGGCTACCGGCGTGAAGGGTAGCCAGATTGTGGGACTGGCCCGCGATCTGGCCCGGTCGTTGTCGATCACCTCGATACGCGTGGTCGAAACCATACCGGGCAAAACCTACATGGGACTGGAACTGCCGAATCCTAAACGTCAAATAGTGCGACTGACTGAAATCCTCAGTTCGCAGTTGTATAACGATAGTGCTTCGTCATTAACCATCGCGCTGGGTAAAGATATCGCCGGCAATCCGGTGGTCGCCGATTTGGCCAAGATGCCGCATCTTCTGGTCGCCGGTACTACCGGGTCAGGTAAATCGGTTGGGATTAATGCGACTCTTTTATCGCTGCTGTATAAATCAGATCCGAAATCAGTACGCATGATTTTGATCGATCCGAAAATGCTGGAAATGTCGGTGTACGAAGGCATTCCGCATTTATTGGCGCCGGTCGTAACAGACATGCGTCAGGCTGGCCATGCATTGAATTGGGCCGTGAATGAAATGGAGCGGCGCTATCGTCTAATGTCCAAACTCGGTGTGCGTAATCTGGCCGGTTACAACACTAAAATTCTGGAAGCCGCCAAGCATGAAAAGCATATCCCCAATCCATTCAGCCTGACGCCTGATGCGCCCGAGCCGCTGGAAGAGTTACCCACCATCGTCATCATCATCGATGAATTGGCCGACCTGATGATGGTGGTTGGCAAAAAAGTCGAAGAATTGATTGCCCGTATCGCGCAAAAAGCCCGCGCTGCCGGATTGCATTTAATCCTGGCGACGCAACGTCCTTCGGTTGACGTCATTACCGGCTTGATCAAAGCCAATATCCCAACGCGGATCGCGTTCCAGGTCAGCAGCAAAATCGATTCACGCACGATCCTGGACCAGATGGGTGCAGAGGCACTGCTCGGTATGGGCGATATGTTGTACATGCCGCCCGGTACCGGATTTCCGGTGCGGGTGCATGGCGCGTTTGTCTCGGATGAAGAAGTGCATCGCGTAGTCGAGTTCCTTAAAAAACAGGGCGAGCCGAATTATATTGAAGGTATTCTTGAAGGTGGCGTTGCTGAAGATGGTGCGCAACTGTCACTCGATGGCGTGGGTCCGGCTGCCGGAAATGAATCTGACGAGTTATATGATTCTGCGGTGGCGATCGTGTTAAAAAATCGCCGCGCTTCGATCTCGCTGGTGCAGCGTAACTTACGCATAGGCTACAATCGCGCCGCCAGATTGCTGGAGCAGATGGAGCAAAGCGGCATCGTCTCGGCGATGCAAAGCAATGGTAATCGTGAAATATTAGTGCCGACCTCGGCACCTGAATAAGAGAAAAAATGAATTCAATTCTTAAGAAAATACTGGCCGTTTCCTGTGTCGCATCTGGCCTGTTGATATCGGGTTATGTTGAAGCTGGCGGACTCGATCAATTCAAAACCTTTGTCTCCAGCACGCATGCCGCCAAAGGTGATTTTGTGCAGCGTCAGATGAAAGTCGTCAACGGCGAAGTCAAGCTGTCTAACCAGTCCAGCGGCACATTTATGTTTGCGCGCCCTGGCAAATTTATCTGGTTGTATCAAAAACCGTATGAACAGTTGCTGCAGGCCGATGGCGAAAAACTGTATATGTACGATAAAGATTTAAATCAGGTCACCACCAAATTATTGGGTACGGCATTGAGCTCCAGCCCGGCTGCAATTCTGTTTGGCAGCAATGATCTGGAAAAGAATTTTACTATCAAGGATGTCGGTCAAAAAGATCAGATGGACTGGCTGCAGGCGACGCCAAAAGATAAAGACAGTAGCTTCACGCTGATCAGCATCGGCATGCAAAACGGTGTGCCGCGCGAAATGGATTTGCGTGATGCATTCGGCCAGACTACGATTATTCTGCTGCAAAATATGGAACGAAATCCCAACTTCAAGCCAGATCAATTCAAGTTCACGGTGCCTGCCGGGGCGGATGTCTTCAATCCCCAATAAATCCCCATAAGCCATGTCTGATTTATTTAAAGTGACGCCAACCCCACCTTTGGCCGAAGCCTTGCGTCCAACCACGTTGGATCAGGTAATCGGCCAAAGTCATTTATTGGGTGCCGGCAAACCACTACGGCTGGCATTTGAATCCGGTAAGCCGCACTCCATGATTTTGTGGGGACCTCCCGGAGTAGGGAAGACGACACTGGCGCGCCTGACTGCGAACGCCTTTGCCTGTGAATTTATCGCCTTGTCGGCAGTATTCTCCGGCGTCAAAGATATACGTGGTGCGATGGAGCAGGCTGAACAAAATCTGGCGCTGGGTAAGCATACGATATTGTTTGTCGATGAAATTCACCGGTTTAACAAATCGCAGCAGGACGCACTGCTGCCGTATGCCGAATCGGGACTGGTGACTTTCATCGGTGCGACGACAGAAAATCCTTCATTCGAAGTCAATTCAGCATTGCTGTCACGCGCCCAGGTCTACGTATTGCAATCGCTCAGCGAACAAGAATTAAAGCAGTTGGTAACACGCGCTCAGGACGAAGTTTTATCGCATTTGCACATCGATCCGGCCGCGATCGACACGCTGGTTGGATATGCCGATGGCGATGCGCGCCGTTTATTGAATCTGCTAGAGCAGACCGACAGCGCCGCGGGTTCGGCCGGCATTACTGCCATCACGCCGGAATTTATTCAAAATGCGTTGACCCTAAATGCGCGCCGCTTTGATAAAGGCGGCGATAATTTTTACGACCAGATTTCAGCTTTGCATAAATCGGTACGCGGCTCCAACCCCGATGCCGCGTTGTATTGGTTATGCCGCATGCTGGATGGTGGTGCCGATCCAAAATATTTGTCACGGCGCATAGTCAGGATGGCGTGGGAAGATATCGGCATCGCCGATCCGCGCGCCATGCAAATTGCCAATGATGCCGCCAGTACGTATGAACGACTGGGTACACCGGAAGGTGAACTGGCGTTGGGGCAGGCGGTGATTTATCTGGCGGTAGCGGCAAAAAGTAATGCCGGTTACAACGCCTTTAATAAGGCCATGGCATTTATCAAGCAGGATAAATCACGCGAAGTCCCGGTACATTTACGCAATGCGCCGACCAAACTGATGAAAGAGCTCGGTTACGGTCACGAATATCGTTATGCGCATGACGAACCCGAAGCCTATGCGGCAGGAGAGAGCTATATACCGGATGGCATGCCGGAGCCGGGCTGGTATCGACCGGTGCCGCGCGGCCTTGAAATCAAGATAGCCGACAAGCTCGCGCATTTGCGCAGTCTGGACGAAGCGGCGAAAAAATCTAAAAAATAACAGAAGCACGGTTGAAAATCCGCAGCGCATTCCATCAAACTAGCAGTTCGTCGCAAATAGGGGCAACATTACTCATCCATTCTTTATACTGCGCCACCAGTAAGTCAACAAAAACTCAACTAAAGGAGAATGTCATGCGTCGTTTAATCATCGTGTCGATGTTGTTGTTTTGCTCTTTAGGTCAGTCGATAGCCCGTGCAGACCAGACTTTGCAGTTACCCGCATTTAATGCCGTGAAAAGTGACGGGGTATTTGATGTTGAAATCGTTGTGGGCAGCCCGCAGTCCGTAGTAATGAAAGCGTCGGATGAGGCGATCGCCAAAATAAAGGTGCAGGTAGTCGATGGTGAATTAATGATCATCGGCCCGGAACAAAAACATAACGTGGTTTTTTCAAACGACAATAAAATATTGATCACTCTGCCGTCTTTGCGGTTATTTAAAGGTAAAGGAATAGGCGAAGTCGTGATCAAGAATATAGACGGTGACCGCATCGATCTGTCATACGAAGGAGTCGGCAGTCTGGAAGCGTCCGGTAAAACCAAATGGCTGCGTTTAAAAGGCAACGGGGTCGGCAGTATCGATACTAAAAAATTAATCGCTGACGATGCCGATGTGGATTTTGATGGAGTGGGTGGCGTGGATATTTATGTCAGCAATAATCTGAACGCAGTGGTGCATGGTGTCGGATCGTTGACATACTGGGGCAACCCCAAATCGGTCCATAAAATGGCGGATGGGATAGGCAGCATTAGCGCAGGAAGATAATGCCACCAAAGTTTCATAAAAACAAAGTAAATGCCGTTAGTCTCTAACGGCATTTTTTATTTCCGTCGTTCCGGCGGGTTTAGGCGGGAATCTGTTGAGGTAATTGCTCAAATTGACAGCATAACGACACTGGGTTCCCGCCTAAACCCGCAGAAATGACGGAATTCTAAGATACAATTCTGCTTCTGGCGCCGTACCTGCCACCCCAATTTCCTAATAACCAACGACGAATCCCCATGATAGATATTCAACTTCTCCGCAAAGACATCGCCAACGTTGCCGCCCGATTGGCGCAACGTAAATTTACTTTAGATGTGGATGGCTTTAATTCTCTGGAAGCGGACCGCAAACAGTGCCAAACACGTAGCGAAGAACTGCAGGCATTGCGCAATACACTTTCCAAGCAAATCGGCATGTTGAAAGGGAAGGGCGAAGACACCACCGCGTTGATGGAACAGGTCAACGGTATCGCCGATGAACTGAAAAGTTCGGCCACACGTCTGGAGCAGATTCAGGATGCGTTAACCCGGTTTATCGAAGTGATTCCCAACCTGCCCAATCCCGCCACACCAATTGGACGCGGGGAAGAAGACAATGTGGAAGTCCGTCGCAACGGCACGCCGCGCAAGTTTGATTTCGAGCCGCGCGATCACGTCGACGTCGGTACGCCATTAGGTCTGGATTTTGACACTGCAGTAAAACTCAGCGGCTCACGCTTTATGATGTTAAAAGGTGGCATCGCCCGTCTGCACCGCGCACTTGCACAATTCATGCTGGACACCCACACGATGGATCACGGTTATACCGAATGCTATACACCGTATATCGTCAACGCAGCGACCATGCGTGGCACTGGCCAGCTGCCTAAATTTGCCGACGATTTATTCAGCGTAAAAAAAGGCGGACAAGATAGCGATGGCGAAGCGTTGTATCTGATCCCAACTTCTGAAGTATCACTCACCAATATCGTTCGTGATGAAATCGTCGCGCTCGATAGTTTGCCGATCAAGCTGACTGCCCATACACCGTGTTTTCGTTCCGAGGCAGGCAGTTACGGCCGCGATACGCGCGGCATGATACGGCAGCATCAGTTCGATAAAGTCGAAATGGTGCAGATCGTGCATCCTGAGCAATCGGACGCGACGCTGGAGCAAATGGTGTTGCAGGCAGAAGTGATATTGCAAAAACTGGAGTTGCCGTATCAGGTGATGGCATTGTGCACCGGCGATATCGGCGCAGCGTCGGGCAAGACATATGACATCAACGTGTGGCTGCCCGCGCAAAAAACGTATCGCGAAATTTCTTCGCTGTCGAATATTTACGATTACCAGGCACGTCGTATGCAGGCTCGTTTTAGAAACGCGCAAGGCAAACCGGAATATGTACACACTTTAAATGGATCGGGTTTGGCCGTCGGCAGAACGCTGGTTGCGATATTGGAAAATCACCAACAGGCAGACGGTAGCGTAACCATTCCGGCGGCACTGCATCCCTACATGGGTGGGCTGACAAGTTTAAAATCCAACTGATTTGAAATTAATTTGAAATAGCACTTCCATTTGATTTAGAACTGGTGCTATAATTCGGCCTTTCGCGGCTGTAGCTCAGCTGGATAGAGTACTTGGCTACGAACCAAGGGGTCGTGGGTTCGATTCCTGCCAGCCGCACCAGTAAATCAAAAGCCGTTAGTGATAGCATTCACTAACGGCTTTTGCCATTTCTGCGTCCGTGTCCGAACGGTGTCCGAAAAATCTGTTAATACAAAGCGACAGATGAACTTTGTGATCAGTATCGTCCAATAGCATCCAGTCTTATTCAAGCGAAGCTGGCGATATTTATATCGCGTCAAATACGGCTAGCGGTCAATCCAACGGAATGTCGGTATCGTCACGAAAATTGTACGAATTCACTTTGCAGTCAAACGCTGATCAGGGCGTTTTTCCATAATTCGTCTGACTATGCGCACAATCTCTTATCGGCGTATTTCGGACAAAGATTCGGATGTGTGCAAGAAGCACATATCCCTTTAGATAGAGTATGAGCAGAAACTAACAACGTTACAGCGAAATTTCTTGGCCATGGCTTCACATGAATTTCGGACCCCGTTAACTATTATCGATGCACACGCGCAGCGTCTTATAAAAATGAAAGAAGGATTGACCCCGGAAAATATTGCGGAACGAGCTGGAAAAATTAGAAATGCCGTATTACGCATGACGACTGTCATGGACAATTTGCTGACTTCCTCGCGCTTATTCGATGGTGATCCCGGATTATATTTTCATCCAACCCAAATTGATTTGACAAAAATATTGCACAATGTTTGTCAGGTGCAGCGCGAAATCTGGTCTGGAATTGATTTGTCAGAAGATTTTGATCACATGCCAGTAAAGTTGATTGGGGACAGTAATTTGCACTCTCAAGCTCTTGGAAATTTACTTTCAAATGCGATTAAATATTCTCCGAATGGAGAGCCGATTAACGTACGGAGTGCTGTGGAATTAAATCAAATCGTCATCACCATTACGGATCAAGGAATCGGAATTCCAAAAGGCGATATGGTCAAATTATTTGAGCGTTACCATCGAGGCGCAAACGTATCTACGATTGCAGGCACCGGGATTGGCCTCTATCTAGTCAAAATGGTGGTGACTCTCCATTCTGGTGAAGTAAGCGCGTCAAGCGTTGAGGGTCGTGGATCTAAGTTTATTGTAAAACTGCCCATCAGCGGAGATCGGCTCGTGCACTGACCTGCTATTCGAACTTTGCTGGCGACCAGCGTTGGATTGTTGGTTCAAGAGGGCTTCCCTACAGAGATTAGGGTTACCATGGAACGACTCTGCCAAGATAGTCCAAGTAATGCAGGCCAGCCTTTCCTTCAAATGCCGCGATGGTGTTCACCAAGTTTGGAATGCTTTCGTCTATGCTCAACCGAGCCTCCGGACCACCCATGCCGGTACGCACCCAACCCGGTGCCATCAGCAGCAGGGTTCGCATGTCACCGTTATGCCGCGCAGCAAAACTGCGCATGGACATGTTGAGCGCGGCCTTACTACTTCTGTAAACTTCGTAGTTCCCATTGGTGTTATTCGTAAGACTTCCTTGACCGGAAGACATTACGCCTATGGTGCCGGTCGGTGCGACAAGATCTTGCAAGGCGTCAATGGCCCGCATCGGACTCAACACGTTGGTCACCATCACGCGCACAAACTCTTCAGTTGAGACATCGGCGATCGTTTCCCGATCATCGTTCTTGACACCAGCGTTGACAAAAAGTAGGTCGATTTTTCTCGTGTTCAGACTGCTCCGCAACGTCGCGACTTGTTCAGGAATAGTAATATCAACTGTCTTAACTTCAAGCATGCCGTTGGATGAGACGGCGAGGTGAGTGAGCTTGTCGCCAGAATTTGCTCGTGCTGTTGCGATGACTTGCCACCCGCGGTGTAGATATTCCTCGGTCATGGCAAAACCGAGGCCGCGCGACGCACCAATAAGTAGAGCTGTTTTGGGTAAAGGAAGTGTTTTCATTTGATACTCCAGTTAGATTAGGAGAGGCTGGGCTCATGGCGACAAGGACAAATCAGTAATATTTTACATAGATGTGATGGATAGAGAAAAAAGGCCTCCTAAAATTGAATGGATTGAGTCAGGCCATCTGACAATTTCATATGAAAACGCGAGGTACTCAAAGGGAAGCCGCTCAGGTAAAAATATTACAAATTTTTAAAACATAGTCATTAATTACATTCAAATTTAATAGCAACGGGCTGTTGGTGGCACTTTACAGATGGTCACGTCAGCCACCAATTTTCATGATTTTCTTCTCAAAATGCCCTAAATAGGGCATAGCCAAACTCAACATGACAATGTAAATTGTTCCAACCTATTTATAAGTTAGAAAATATGATCGTGAATAAAAAGCTTTGGCGTCTTGCCGTTATGTCGTGTCAGGCTATGCTTTTCTGTCTGTTTACGTGGGAGGCATACAATTCAAATCAAGATAGAGTGCATTTCTTTTTTACATTGGGAAGTGCGACATTTTTCCTTGCAGGGCTCTATGAAAGTGTCTTTCAAAGCGATAGACCATCAAGGTTAAAAATGACCATAAAGGAAGTTCATGCCGACGTAAAAATAGGAAAATACCGAATGTCCGCTGTTGAACATCTGCTGATAATTTTAGGTGTTGGTTTATATGCGATTAGTATTTACTTCCGTTTTATTGCGCATTGAATTGCAATCGCGGTATGGACCATTTTAGAACTATCGGCAAGGTGCTTTGAATGATTCGATTGATCAGCTATTTTTTAGCGTTATTTATTCTTGTCGCATCAGCCTATGCTGACGAGTCACCAAACACGGATGATGCGACAACCACAATCACCGGCAATTTGCGAACCAGATCTACAAGTCTTCCCGACGGAATAAAAATTCTTGCATACGAAATTAACGGCAACATGACCAATGGATTTTCTGGAGAGGTTTCTGGCGACGTTCACGGAGATAGCTTTCAAATTAAACTGAGTCCGGGAAAATATTTGATTGGCGCAAAAGCGCCAAACTGGAAATCGATCGGACATCTTGTCGTTGCTCCGACCGCTGTGACATCGATTGATTTGGTGCTTTTCCCTGAAATCGGCTCCAACAAGCAACTGTCAGAAGCGCTCGAAAAAATGGAGGCGGCTGATCGGGATGTGCGCATGCGCCAAATCCAGTCACCTGATCCGGCGCATGCGCAGGAAATGATCGACGTTGATGCGAAAAACAGGCTCCGGCTTCGAGAAATAATCCGGGATAACGGTTGGCCGACCTCTGAACAGGTTGGCTTGAATGGAGTTAACGCCGTCTGGTTGATGGTCCAACATGCCCCGGAGCTCATTAAAGAATAAGCGTCGACCTACGGAGTTTGTCGTGTCTAACTTCATTTCTGTCGAAGAATTGGCTCACTATCTTGGGGACTTGTTTCACGAAAATGCAACGTCAATGAACAACGACGTAACGCAAATTAAACGAAACCAATAAAATTAGCCATACTGTTATTGATTTGTTTTTCGATTTTTGTGCAAGCGCAAATGTACAAATGTACAGATTCAAATGAATCGATTTCCTTTCCAGACTATGGTTCCAGCAATAAATGAAGATCTTGATTGCCTGTCGAAAGTTGTGCCTGCAAATTGTGGCGTTCGGCGCATTTTTGCCGGACTAAGTTCACATTTAATAATTGTCAGCTATTCTCAAATGAGGTATTTGAAATGAATTTTTTATGCCGCAATGTATCAGTCAACAGTAATGTGTTCGACTCCAGTTCAACAAAACAATTGAAACGGTCCAATTTGCCACTCCTATGTTTTGCTCTGTTACTGCTTACGTCTGCCACTGTTGGCGCACAAGATACAGCGCTACCTATCCCGAACTCTGGAGTTATTGGCGTTGATCAGGCAATGCTTACACCTGACTATTGGATCGCACGGACTTCAGCACCAAACAAAATCTTGATGACCCCACAGCAGATTAAGGCGATAAATGGTAGAACCTACGAAATGGAGCCGTCTACTCACGATGTCACCAAATTGGGAAGTACAGCTACGCGCGAACAGGTGCTCTCGTGGATCAAAGAGGCTACCCCTGTGTCCAAGCCGTTTTTTGATGTGTCGGGAAACGAGGTTTCCAAAGCGGATATTGACGCAATTGTGTCCAACATCGGCGCTGACCAAGTACCAGCCTCCTCGGCTATCCGCTATGGATTGAGTGTGCGACGTGCGCAGTTGCGCTTATATCCAACCTCGTTGCGCGTTTTCCCTCGCAAAGATCTGCTGGATTTTGAAAGCTTCCAGGGCGGCATACTTTTCCCAGGTGAACCCGTCGCAATTGCGCATGCCAGTGTTGATGGCAACTGGTACCTGGTCTACAGTACTCAAGGTCCGGCCTGGGTCGCGCGCACAGATATTGCGGAGGGCACAGCCGATCAGGTATTTTCTTATCTGGACAAAAAACCTTATCGTGTTGTAACCGGAGATAAGGTGTGGACAGTATTTACACCAGAGGCACCGGAGGTCTCGGAATATCAGCTGGATATGGGAGCCCGCGTACCAATGGCCGATTTGCCTGCAGATAAACCAGTGAATGGACAAGGACCTTATGAGTCATGGGCCATAGAGCTTCCGGTTCGTCATGGCGACGGTTCGCTTGGTTTCACACCTGCACTGTTGCAAATGATCAAAGACAGTTCAGAAAACTATCTTCCCTTGACCAGAGCCAACATCATACGTCAGTCATTCAAGTTTCTTGGTGAGCGATATGGTTGGGGACATCTATATAACGCGCGGGACTGCAGCGGATTTACCGCTGAGGTATATCGCAGCATGGGCATTTTTCTGCCGCCGAATTCTGGTGCTCAAGGCTATGATCCGGCGTTGAAGCATCGTTCGTTTTCGGATGCTGACTCACATCAGGTCCGCGTCAAAGCAGTCATGGATGCGGATGTCGGTGATTTGGTTGTTGTCCCAGGACACGTGTTAATGATTTTAGGAAAAGCAAATGGTCAACCCTACGTCATTCAAGACGTACCTTATGCCGTTTTTCACGATACGACAGGAAAAATTCGAATGACTAAAGTGAATGAAGTATCGGTAACACCTTTGCTCCCGCTGTTTGCCGATGAAAAGCATACTTATGTCGATGCAATGACAAGCTTGGTCCATGTTTCTGCCCAATATTAATATACTGAAAAGAAGCATTCCATGATCGAAAATAGTCATGGAATCTTTTATTGAAATCTTACTCGCAAACGAATTTGGAGTGACTTAGAGCGTGACAGGGGCGGCCCATGAATGAACAGGAAAACTACTGGCGTATACCAACGCCGAAGGACAGTCCGGGTTGTTTTCAAGATTTTCGCGGTGAACCAAGTATAAAGCGATCTTTAGAGAAAGAATTCATGGCCACATTACACTTAAATTGCAAAGAGTCCGGGCAATCTGGGGATTCTTTCGCTGAAGAATTGCAGCAAGGCCCGTGTTCTCAACGGTTGGAGTCTGCGGGACGGATACACTAAATGCACCGGCTGCAAAGGCATAGTCCACTTTGGGAGAAGATGAATCAAGTCACCTGTATCGATTAAGTCCTGAACCAACCATGCCGGAGCGCTACCTAACCCAATTCCCTCAAGAAAACACTGACGCAAAGCCAGCGAATTGTTGACGCGATAACGCCCCTTGACCGTGACGCCGATCTTCTCGGCTCCTCTGACAAATTCCAGCTCACTTCCGGAAATCAATCCGGCATATTGAATATATTCATGCTTCACCAGGTCTGCAGGTCGGCGAACCGGCGAGTTGCGCTCGATATAGGCGGGCGTGGCCACCAACAGGCGCGGCGAAGAACCGATATGACGTGCGACGACATTGGGAGGCACGCTGCTGCCAAGTCGTATCGCCATATCAAAACTTTCTTCCGTCAGATCCATTATGCGATCATTAAGGATCAGCTCGATGTCGATGTCAGGGTACTTTGCCAAAAACTCGATAACCAGGGTATTGAGGCGCAACTCACCCAGGCCCACTGGTGCAGCCACCCTCAACGTGCCAACAAATTGCTGTGTCTGACCTCGAACATCGGCTACGGCATCGCTGTACTCTTCAAGCAGCCGCTTACTACGTTCGTAAAACCGTCTTCCCTCTGGAGTCACTAACAGGCTGGTCGTTGTTCTTTCAAGAAGCCTGACCCCCAAGTCACGCTCTAACGCCGCAATCATTTTGCTTACGGTAGGTTGACCGGTGTGTTCTTCGCGAGCAACGGACGAAAAGCTGCCCAACTCGACGACGCGGACGAACAGGTGCATAGATTTGAGTGAGTCCACCTCATTCCTTTTTAGAATAGTCTATATGCAATTGTTGCACGTTCTCAGTTGATATGGAATGGCCTAATATCTTTCCTGCTATCCACCTTTACTCAGGAATTTATATGAACATTGCTGCAAATAGCTCTCTCCAAGACGCCCGTCTGGTTGTATTTGGCGGAAGTACCGGAATCGGATTGGCAACTGCCATGGCTGCAAAGTCGTGCGGAGCGTCTGTCACAATAGTTGGCCGTACGCCTGCAACACTTGAGAGCGCCGCAAACGAAATTGGAGGCGCCCGGACGGTGGTCGCCGATATCCGTGACAGGAAGAGCGTAGAAGCTGTTTTTAACGATATGCCGCGCGTCGATCATCTGGTGATCACTGCGGGCGGCCTGACTGTCGGCAGGTTAGCCGACAACGATCCGGACCTGTTGTTGATGGCAGTGCATGAACGCATTGCGGGACCTCTCTATGCCATCAAGGCAGCATTATCGCTAATGCCACCAACTGGTTCAATCGTGCTGACGGGTGGGCAATTTTCAGACCGCCCGTCAGGTGACGGAGTTTCGGCTATTGCTGCGGCAGTGCGCGGAGTAGAAGCGCTGTCGTGCGCGCTGGCTCTCGAGCTCAAACCCATCCGTGTCAATGTCATTTCGCCTGGCTTCGTCGATACGCCGATATTTGATACTTTCGGTGTAGATGGTCGCGCCGCGTTATTGAAACGTGTGGCTGAATCATTGCCGGGTGGTCGAGTCGGGACACCGTCCGAAGTGGCTCAGGCAATCTTATTTTTGTTGACGAACAATTATATGAATGCCGAAGTGCTCCACATCGACGGCGGTGGTCGCTACGTCTGATGTCTAAATATTGGATTGTCCGATATAATCCGCTAGCTTTTCTGTTCGCACATTCCAATATTCGGCTCAGATTAATCATCTGGTTAATTTGCATTGTAAAGATAAGGAAATAACGTATGCGCCTCCTGATTTTTGTCTTGTCACTGATGTCTGCGACGCAAATCTACGCCCAGCAATTTGAATTACCCATCACAGCAATCAGTACTGATGCGGCGCTGGATAATGCGATCCCGGGATTGGCCCAACAGATAATGGACGTGTACGTTGAAAGAGATAGAGATACCTATCTGAATAATCTGTTTTGCCTGTAGCTCGCAGCAGGGCTTTATTCGCAGGCAGGCGCGACGCTGTCAGATCTGCATGCGCTCAAAAGCAGTGGCGGCTCATCGACGTTGGATATTATTCCCTACGAAATCTATGCCAAAGCCAAGCTGGCTGAATCAGACAATAAATCGGCGTTTAAAGATGCCTATGCTGAGGCGTTTCGCGCTGTCGTTGGCAATTATGACGACATCACCGCGGCAAAATTAAATGACACGATAGGTTCACCCCGGGAGCCTTATGGCCCGCGTCTCGAAGAAATGCAGGCTGGCCTGAATGACGCAGTGGCACGTCAAAAAAACGACAACACCATTAAACTGAACGATGCGCTTGATCTGGTAGGCAAATACGAAGCGGCGAGATCGTTTGCAAGCTACCATTTGCTGACCGATAGTCTGGTAGCGGAAGATGACCAGCGCCGCTATTTGGTAGAAGACAATATTCTGGTGCCAACCCCGGACGGTGCGTCCATTGCCGCACTCGTGATGCGTCCGCGTCATGCGAGCGCACCTGCAACCACGTTACTCGGCTTTACGATTTACGCGAATCCGGTATGGGCCGAGGAAGAAACGCGGATCACTGCGGCGCACGGGTACGCGGCCGTCGTCGCCTATACGCGCGGAAAAGGCGCCAGTCCGCAAGACCCTGTTCCACTGGAACACGATGGTGCCGATGCCGACGCGGTAATTAACTGGATCAGCAAACAGCCGTGGAGCGATGGCCGCGTCGGCATGTATGGCGGCAGCTACAACGGGTTTACGCAATGGGCAGCGGCCAAACATCTGCCAGTCGCGCTGAAGGCACTCATGCCTTCGGTGACCATGGCTCCCGGCATAGACTGGCCCAGGGAAGGCAACGTGCACATGAATTTTGTATACAGCTGGCTTCCTTACACCATGTCGAACAAAACGTTGGATCAGAAAAATTACGACGACAATGCACGCTGGGATCGTTTGAATAAGACCTGGTACACCACTGGCCAGGCATATCGGAAGCTCGATCAAATTGATGGGAGCACCAATCCTGTTTTTCAGCGCTGGATGGATCACCCCGATTACGACGCCTATTGGCAGTCCATGATTCCCTATCACCAGGAATTCGCCAACATCAATATTCCGGTATTGACGACCACCGGCTACTACGATGGCGGCCAGATCGGTGCGTTGTATTATTTTATGGAGCACTACAAGTACAACGCCAACGCTGACCACTATCTGGTGATTGGTCCCTACAACCATATCGGCGCGCAGCGGAGTGCCTGGAATGAGTTGCGCGGTTATCCGATAGACCTGGCGGCCCGCATCGACATTAGCTGGACGCTGCGTTATCAGTGGTTCGATCACGTGTTTCGCGGTGCACCCATGACCTAGTACGTGCCATTCGCAATGCATTCGCTCATCAAGAGCACGGATTGAATTTCGAGAGCGTAAAAATCAAAGGCCTGTGTTCGTCACTGGTATCACGGCGCCCGAAGAGCATCCAAGAAAAAATTGAGTACACAGCAAGAAACAGATTCATTGATGCTGTCGTTTTCAATTGCCTTCAGCTTTGGTATAGACCAGAGCACGCACTTCAACTGAAGTGCGAGGAACACACCTGGCCCTATTGAATTTGGTATCCACAACCGAATCCCACATACCCGCTTTGGCGGCAGGAATCACCTCTGTTGGGACGATCTGTTGTTGCATGGCAGGCGACGGGCTTGCCGACGTTTGCTGCACCTCCGGTTCGGGTACAAAATCTGGCGGAGGTAGCCCGGAATACCCAATAAATTTTAAAAATGTGTGGTAAGAGAAGGGGGGGCTTACTGTTGATGTGTTGCTCGATTCTTGCTATCGAATTAGCCGATATTTGCAATTTGTCGGAATTGGCGATATTTTAATTTTATCGGATTATTCGATAATTGAAATTTATCGGGAATTACGATATTATGATTTTATCGCTATTCCCGATAAGGTTGTCATGCAAGCACTCACAACACTCACCCATCTGCAGCATGCAATTGTTGCTCGCCGCAAGAAGCTTAAGCTTTCCCAGGCCAAGGTCGCGGAAAAATTGGGGATTAGCCAGAATCGGTATTCCGAACTGGAGGCATCGATTGCGAACCTGGATGCCGATCGACTTTTACGCCTGCTTTCGATATTGGGTTTGGAACTGCAATTGGGCCTGAAAGCGGAACCCTCGCCACCAAGTACAGATGCGGAAGTTTGGTAATGGGACGCCCCTCACATACCCGTGCGCTAAATGTTTGGATGAACGGCCTCCTTGTTGGACAGTGGCGCGCCTTACGCAATGGTGTCATGGAGTTTCAGTATGCCCAAACGTGGGTAGACAACCGAGTCGCACGCCGCCCACTTTCCCTTTCCTTGCCGTTACCCATAGAAGACACGCCCCTGCGAGGCGACTCGGTCGCGAACTACTTCGATAATCTGCTCCCGGACAGCGAACCTATACGTCGTCGCCTGCAATCGCGTTTTCATACTGGAAGTCAGGATGCGTTCGACCTTCTGGCCGAGATTGGGCGCGACTGTGTAGGTGCCGTGCAATTGTTGCCAGTTGACGTAGAACCTGTAGGGGTGACGCAAATTCAAGTGGTGCCGTTGAGTGACGCTGAAGTAGAACAGAGTTTGCTGCAAGCAGTGACGCCAATGGGAATTGCAGGGCAGGAGAATGACGATGATTTTCGTATCTCTATCGCCGGCGCACAAGAAAAAACGGCGTTCACCTGGCATCAAGGAAGTTGGTGCCGGCCACTGGGTGCCACACCCACCACGCATATCTTTAAACTGCCTCTCGGCCTGGTGGGCGGTGCGCGGGCTGACATGCGTACCTCAGTAGAAAACGAATGGCTATGTGCACGGCTGCTGGAGCAGTTCGGCATTCCAGTGCCAAAAAGCGAAATACAAGTGTTCGGCGAACAAAAGGTGTTGGTCGTGGAGCGGTTTGATCGACGCTATGTGTCAGAACAGGGCTATTGGTTGCGCATTCCTCAAGAAGATTTTTGCCAGGTCACCGGTGCACCAAGTTCTCACAAGTATGAGCGGGATGGTGGTCCCGGCATGAAAGAGATTGCGCGATTGCTTCAGGGCTCTGAGAATCCGGATGAAGATCTGGATATCTTTATCCGAACCCAAATACTGTTTTGGATGCTCGCGGCTACAGATGGTCACGCCAAGAATTTCAGCATCGCTTTACAGGCTGGTGGGCGGTTTCGGCTGACGCCAATTTACGATGTTTTGTCTGTTTGGCCGATTGTCGGTACGGGACCAAACAAGCTCGATTATCAGAAGCAGCGCATGGCAATGGCCTGGTCTGGCGATAAAAACCGACACTACCGCTTGCGCGATGTTCAACGTCGACATTTGGTGACCACAGCGAAGAACTGTGGTTATGGCGCGCATATAGAAAACACACTGCAAGAATTGGTGGCACAAACACCCAAAGCCATTGAAGCGGTGTCCATGCAGCTTCTGGCCAATTTCCCTCAAGATGTTTTTGAATCGATTACTGGCGGCTTGCGAACGATGGCCAGTAAACTTTAGCGTTGTTCAGAATTGAGCATGCCCCACTCAGCTTGATACCTTTCCATGATATAAAAGCGCAGGTTTGAAATAACTTCAGCGGAGAACTATGAACAAGCTACCGGAGAGTGCTGAAAAGTGTGTCGAGATTTTTGTAGAAACGGCCCGGCAGGCCTTCGGCGCAGACATGGTCTCCACTGTACTGTTCGGTTCGGCCGCCACAGGTGAATTACGCGCGACATCAGATGTAAATCTCCTCCTAGTTGTAAAACGATTTGAACAGCGCAGATTTGATGTGCGACCCGATGCTTCTGGCACATGCGGCAATCCAGTTGAATGTAATGTTTCTGCTTGAAGACGAGGTAAAGGCTGCGGTTGAAGCGTTTACGGTCAAATTTGCCGATATCGCTACCCGCCATCGTGTACTGATCGGTCATGACCCGTTTGCCAATATCAGTGTGTCGCGCGATTCGTTATTGCGACGCCTCGATCAGGTCTTGCTGAATCTGCAGTTGCGGTTACGCGAACGCTATGTGTCACTTAGTCTTCGCGAAGAACAGCTTGCCCATTTTATTGCCGACGCTGCGCCGCCACTGCGATCAAGTGCGGCTTCGATTCTGCAACTTGAAGGTCGCAATGAAATAGCGGGAAAATCGGCGCTCGAACAAATAGTCGCTGAATCGTCCAAGCCGGAATTCGAGCACATTTTGCAAAATATGTCGGAAGCGAGAGAAAGAGGTTACCTTGCTCCTGGAGTCGCGCCATCGACGGCCGTGAATCTGATTCAACTGACGCACTATCTGCGTGAGCGCGCAGGTCGGATTCAGGGAGCCGATGATGAATCCATATGATCTTAACGGCCCAGAATTTCTTGGATTGTACTTTCTGCTTGGCTTAGTGCTGTTGGGTGGAATGCGCTGGTGGTTACGTCGTGAGGTCTCCGAACGTTTACCTCTGAGCCCCGATATGACGAGCGATCCGTATCGCATCGCCTTGCTGCATGGCGGAATGAACGAAGCGATTAAAGTCGCAACGATATCCCTAATCGACCGTGGCCTGCTACGCGCAAGGTACGATATTCTCAGCGCAACCAATGCCGACGCCGTGGCCCTCGTCAAACGGCCAATCGAAAAAGAAATACTACGCACCTATTCCAGTCCTCAGAAAATTCAACGAAGCCCTAACGATAAATTATTTTCAATTTGCGCAGACTACGAAAACGAACTGAAAAAACACGGCCTCCTGCCGAGCGACAGTGAAAAGCTGCAACGCTTCTTTGCCGCATTTGTAGTAATCGCAGTTCTATTGACGATAACAATGTTTCGATTAGCGAATGCCTTCGCACATGGAAGACACAATGTGATGAACCTGGTCTTCCTGACGATAGTGTTTTGCGCAGCTGGAGTGTATATGGTCAGCAAACGTCCCACCGCGCGCGGCGCCGCATTGCTCGCAGACTTGCGTGTTCTGTTTGAGCGATTAAAGAAACGAGCCGCTTTGGTCCGTGGAGGAGGGGAAACCAGCGAACTGGCATTGCTTGCAGCCGTATTTGGAATGCAATCACTGGATCTCACCGACCTTCCGGATGTCACTAGACTTTATTCCCAAAAAAGGGCAATAGTTGTGGAAGTCCAGGGGGATGTGGAAGCGGTGACGGTGGAGGCGGTGAGTGCGGTGGCGGTTGCGGCGGAGGGTGTGGTGGATAACGGCCCCAACCGTGTTGGAATCGGCTGGCGCGACAGTCTGGCAGCGGGCATAGTCGCGAACCGCGATTGCATCGACATCGTTGAAATCATCGCTGAAGATTACTATGGCGCGTCCAAGGCAAAGTTAAGTGCGCTAAACCGACTGGCTGGATATTTCCCGATTACTGTTCACGGCGTGGCGATGGGATTGGCACCGACGATACCGGTCTTACCTGACCGGGTTCAAAAAATGGCTAGACTCGTTGCATCGTTGCGCCCGGAATCATGGTCAGAACACCTGGCACTTATGCGCGCCAAAGGAGTGAAAATTGGTCACCTTGCCGCACCGCCGCGCACACCTGCCAGTGTTCAGGGCGCTATCATCAACATCAACAGAGCACAGCAGATTGTCGGCTGCGCGCCAATGTTGGAAAACATCGCCACGCTGATAGCCCATCGGCAAGCACAATGGACGAAGCACATTGGGTATGCGACATCATCCGTGCGACCGATGCCAGCCTGCTGTTGGATCTGCACAATCTGTATGCCAATGCCTGTAACTTCAACATCGATCCAGCCGCGCTGATGTTGCGCTTTCCACTGGAGCAAGTTGGAGTTGTTCATATCAGCGGCGGCAAGTGGATTACCGATCCTGCCAATCCACTCCGGAAGCGATTGCTTGATGACCACCTGCATGATGTTCCGCTGGCTGTTCACGAACCGTTGACCTTACTTGCGCAGCATGTGCCGCATCCGATTTCAGTTGTGCTTGAGCGCGACGGGCACTTTCCTAAATTCGAACTTCTGTTGGCGGAACTTGAACTGGCGCGCAATGCGTTGCAGCGTGGACGTCGAATGCCTGCCCAAATGAGAGCGGTCGCGTGAGCTCGCCAAAACTCGAAGAATTTATGGCGTGGTTATACACAGACGCGGGTTTGCGAGGACAATTTTTGCAAGACATGGCTGGCACTGCAACCAATGCAGGCTTGACTGCAGAGGAAGTGACGGCAATGTGTCAGGTTGACCTAGCGGATTTACAAATCGCTGCGGAATGCTATGCCAAAAAGCGCGAAGGTCAATGTTCTTGCACATTGCTCCAGAAATTGAGGAGGTTGGTGTTTGTTAGGACATCCATACATTTTTGAAATGAATGTTGGCTTGTTCTACATGCCAGCCACATGTTGACGCATAGCGATGCAGTGGCGCAACAACTATATATGCCGTTGGGAAAGATATAAAAGTAGTTTTCGTCGTAAAATGAAACATTTGTTATCATTCTCAGTACATAATCTACCGTCGAATAATTTCACTTTTCATATGCGCAATGCAAAAACACTTCCTGAATTTAATTCCCTCCGACAAACTTCGAGAAAATCTGGCATCGTTTTGAGCCCTAAAAACAAACGTACATTAATAGGAATCGACCTATTCGCTGGCGCGGGCGGGTTTTCGCAGGCAGCTAAAAATGTCGGACTTAAAATTGTAGCGGCGGTGGAAATGTGTGTTAAAGCCTGTGAAACATATGAAGCGAACCTTGTATCCCAAAATAATCCACGACTATATCAAAGCGATATCAGAAAACTTGATCCGGCATTATTAAATGAGAACCATTTTGCGAACGGACTTGAATGTGACGTCATATTGGGAGGGCCTCCATGTCAAGGGTTTTCGATCCATAGGCTCAACAACTCTGGAGTCAATGACCCAAGAAACGAGTTGGTCCTTAGTTACTTTCAATTCGTTCGGCATCTTCGGCCCAAAGTGTTCTTGATGGAAAATGTACCCGGTTTACTTTGGCCAAGACATGAGCTCTTTCTAAATAAGCTGTACAAACAAGGTAAGGCGGCTGGTTATGATTTATATGAACCTGTCGTGATTGACGCACGCGACTTTGGCGTGCCACAGCGACGAAAACGAGTGTTCATTTTGGGGGTGCGGAATGATATTAAACTTAATATTGAGTGGCCACCATCGCCTACTCATGGAGATGAAAAAGCAAGGGCAGTTGACGATCAACTACAGCCTTGGACGCTTGCAGCGTCCGTTTTTTCCATTCCAATTCCAGTTGGCGATGAGAACGATGTTCATATGAATCATTCAATCGAACTCGTCAATGCTTTTCGTCGCACTCCTAAGAATGGTGGTAGTCGAAACGAATCTGGTAGGACTCTTCCATGTCACGTCAATCACAACGGACATCGTGATGTATACGGTCGAATAGATCCCGCACAACCTGGACCAACAATGACCACTGCCTGCGTAAATCCATCAAAAGGGCGATTTGTACATCCAACTAAGCACCACGGGATTACTCTTCGTCAAGCAGCCCGATTCCAAACATTTCCAGATAGTTTCGTCTTTAAAGGTGGATTGATGGCTGGTGGTGCGCAAGTTGGCAATGCTGTCCCAGTTCGACTTGGTGAGGCATTGCTCAAGGTGATTGCCGATGGTCTCTTAACTCAGGAAATTCAATGATTGAAGCGATTGCGTTCCAGACTCGCGCTAGGACAATTGACCATTTAGGTCGCGAGCAAATTGCCGATTGTCCTACAGCAGTATCTGAACTATGGAAGAACGCATATGATGCTTATGCGCGCAGCGTCGCATTGAATATTTACGATGGACACCCTGCAGTTGCAACAATTGTTGACGATGGACACGGGATGGATCGTAAAGACTTTACAAGCAAATGGTTGATTGTTGGCACCGAATCTAAAGCAGAAAAATCGAAAACGACTGAGGAAGATAGGGGGGGCATATCTATCCGAACCAAACAGGGCCAAAAAGGAATCGGACGACTTTCGTCAGCAAATATTGGATCGTTACTACTTGTCGTATCTAAGCGTCGTTATAGCCGATTTGTTGCTGCATTAATTGATTGGCGACTGTTTGAAAATCCTTACCTGTTCTTAGCAGACGTTCAAATCCCAATAGTTGAATTTGATGCAAAGGATGAATTGTTGCCGCTTCTACCGAATCTTTTCGATAGTCTAATGGGCAATCTTTGGGGAAGTGGTCAAACGGAAAATAAAACCGAACGCGATTTGCGTGTTGAGAAAGCTTGGGAGCAGTTCGATTCACTCGAATCAGCTGATGGAAAACTAATAACTACAAAATCGTCAATTGAAACAACACTAATCGAAACTGTCTTTGATGAGCGTCATCTGGCGGATTGGCCGATTTGGAAAGGGGAGGCAGATTGTGGGACGCTTCTAGCGATGTCGAATATCCAATTTGACCTCCTGGCACAGCTACCAATGAAAGAGCCAAAAAACGATAGTGCTGTACAGCAGGCGCGCGAGCAACTTTTTCAAACGTTATCAAATTTTTCTGATCCGTTTCTGGCTGATGATGAACGTAAGGTCGGCTATGGGGTAACCGATTTTATAACTCGCGCAACAATATGGGAAGGAAGTTTACGGAGAAATCTAGTAGAGGAAAATAGCCCTATAGATCTCCAAGCGTTTTATGATTTGGAGCACATTGTTGAAGGTCACGTTGACGAGCGCGGTTGCTTTTGTGGACGAATTAAGGCATTTGGAAATTGGTTAGACGATGAAATAATTATTAAGCCCGCGATCGACATACCTGTACGAAAAGATTCCATCGTTGGTCCGTTCCATTTTCGAATCGGTACTTTTGAGCAAACACTTGATGCTACTTCTCTGAGTGACGAAGCCTTTCGGAAAATTTTATCTCAAGCGGAAAAATATGCTGGTTTGTTGATTTATCGAGATGGACTTCGGGTCATGCCGTACGGGCGTGAAGGGAACGATTTTTTCAGAATTGAATTCCGAAAGTCTAAGCACGCAGGGCGTGAATTTTGGTCACTAAGGCAAATCTTTGGAAGAGTCGCGCTTCGTATTGAAGCAAATCCCAATTTACGGGACAAAGCTGGCCGAGAAGGATTAATCGATAATCGGGCGGCGAAAACTCTTAGAGATATTGTGGAAAACATACTTAAGAGTACAGCACGAAATTATTTTGGTTCAGATGCTGATTTACGAAAACAGACTATCCCTGATCGAAAAGAGGAATACAAAAAGAAGAAGGCAGAAGAGGCAAAGAATAAGCAGCGAGCATTAAGTCGGAAGCTATTCCGAACTAAACTTGATCTCAATGAGCCTGTTCTGACAGAGCTTTACAACGACGTTTCAAGCATTGCCGAGCAAATCAGAACGTCTAGCCTTTCAAAAGAAGAAGACGTATTGGAGCTTCGGAACAAATTGCAAATCGCAAGGCAACAATTTTCTGATACATCATTGGGTGAAGCGCCGCGCAGCTTGGGAATAATCGAGGAACGATATCTCGCTTATCGCAAATGTTCCCGCGAGACGAAGGAGTTGCTTGATATGATTGCCCAATCTCTAGATGCCGCTTTCAACCAAATTAAACCGCGATCCCCAAAAGAAATTGCGGTATTGGCGCTCAATTCTAATATTGCGTTTGTGCAGCGTCGCTTGCGAAGTTGGATGCAAGATGCAAAAGGATTATTAGCCTCTGAGCAGGAACGCATCATTTCTCTCCACAGTGATCGTAATAAAATTTGCCATATTAAAATGTCGGAGTTGATTCAGCATTTAGATAATGGCGATATGCCGTTGGGGCAATTAATCAATGAATTGGACAATGAACGAGATATTCAAGATGCCGAAAATATGGACATATTCGAGCCATATATCTCGGCGCTCAATAGTCTTAAAGAGAGTGTTGACATTGCTGGTTTAGCTCACTTTAATCAAGACCAAGTTGATGAATTGCGTGAAGAAGTTGATCGACTACACGGTCTAGCGCAACTCGGAATTACGGTTGAAATTATTAGCCATGAAATTGAGGGGTTAGAACAGACCATATCAAGCAATCTTAAATCCTTCCCTGATTCCATTCGGAAATCGGAACCATTTTTGGCGGTACTGGAGAGTCACGAAACTTTAGTTGAACGATTGCGTTTCCTATCTCCGTTAAAATTATCCGGGCCAAGAACACGCTCCCAACTAACTGGTAAATTGATTTACGCTTATGTCCAAAGGTTTTTCCGAATGGAGTTTGATGCGAATGGTATTAAGTTCGAAGCAACACCGGAATTTATTGATTTCTCAATTTATGAGCAGCCAGCAAGAATCTATCCCGTATTTATTAATCTAGTAAATAACGCCGCCTATTGGGTAAATCACTCGACTCATAAGGAAAAAAGAATTTTGTTAGATATTCAAGATGGAAAAGTGGTCGTCTCTGACTCGGGGCCTGGCGTAGATAAGGATGATCTCAAGCATCTATTTAGACTTTTTTTCACGCGAAAAATTCGAGGCGGGCGTGGAGTCGGTCTATACCTATGTCGAACAAATCTTGCGGCGGGCGGACATACAATTGAATATGCACAAGGCTCAAAAACTAGTCTCCCTGGAGGGAATTTCATCCTCGGATTTAAAGGTGCCAAATATGGTTGAGCTAATTTCCGAAATATCTTTGACAGCACCCGTACCAGCAATCGCGCCAACCTATCGAGATTTCATCAAGCAAGCATTTATAGATCCGATTCGAACCGCAGTTATCGTTGATGATGAATACCCAACCCTTGACGAACTTTTGGCAGATGCCAGTGAACAAGCTGAAAGATTGCAGCGTGATGGCAACCGTTATGCAAAAAAAATCGAGAACCATTCTCGTGTTCGCGAAATCATAAACTTCTGCCGCTCACAACAGCCAACACCATGGCTTGTCGATGTACATGATGGTCAAACACCAACATCTGAACAGGAAACGACAAGCGTCTCAAACTTGGAAAGTTCTGATCTATTAATTCTTGATTATCACTTGAATGCGACAAATGGAAGTGAGAAAGCAATAGATATTTTGCGACGATTGGCTGCAAACGGGCATTTTAATCTTGTAGTCGTATATACAAAAGATCGAGACGAATCTGGTGTCGGAATTGAACGTACGATTAATGATATTGCGTTGAGTCTAGCTTTCCCCTCAATGAGATTTGACTTGAATCTCCATAAAGCAAAAGCGCTTTCATCTAAATTGGATGTTTGGGAAGAAGTCGAAGAGGGAATTACTCAACGTTTGTTTGAAAATTTGGACGAAGCTAGCTTCTTGAAAGTCCTAGAGCTTGACACTGGTGATTGGGAAATTGTAAAAAAAATTCCTGAACTAGCAGTCTTTGCAGAATATTTGGCAAAGATACCTGCTGAAGTTGAAATTGTGCCTGATCAACTGATTGCCTTATTTATGCATAAGCGTCAGGTCGAATTTCGGCCAAAAATGAACAACATGTCGTCGGGGCACGTTGCTACAGGAAAGAAAAACGAGGTTAATTGGATTCGAGTCAATAGCCTTTTTGTTACAGTTATATCAAAGGAAAATGCACCTAATACTATTCCAAATTTACTCCTTGATGCGCTAGAGGCATGGGATCCAGTGCCACATCGTCTGATAATGTCTAAGATGCGAAATGAACTTGCTCTTACAGGGGTATTGGCTGAATCTAAAGTTTTAATGAATCGGCACTTGCAAGCAGGTTGGCTTGACGAGGTGCTCGAACTTGATGAAGCCAAGCGTAGAACAAGTGTGCGCCAAAACGTGGCGCGTCATTGGGAAAGCTTGGGCGCAAAATTAGAATCTGGCGTATTAGATTTTGCAGAAAAGTTGGCGACCTATTTGGCCCGAGAAAACCGTGATCAACTGTTTGAACGCTTTGATAGGTTTTCGGCTTTTAACCAAAAGATCGATGTTCATTTACAAATGAATACTTACGCATGTAGCAAACCTGTCGAAAGTCATCATCTTTCAACCGGACATGTTTTGCGCATTGTAGATGGGAAATCTAGTTGCCAATACTGGCTTTGTCTAACGCCCGCTTGCGACCTTGAACCGGGTCAATGCGCTCAAAAGGGCTGGGGAAAGCGACTTGGAACTTGGCTGCCATTCAAGGCTGTTAGATTGTATCCGGCGCACGCTCTGAATGCTTTAAAGGATGCGACTCGCGGATATTATCTTTTTTTAAATGAGGACGAAAAAATTACGGTTTACGGTTTTACCGAGATGGCTGGCAATAACCTTACTCCGACATTGAGCTGGGAGCAATTTTTTGCTGAAAATTTCGGAGTGTTTACAGAGCCAAATATAATTCAGGTCGCGAGTATTGGAAAGAAAGGTGAGCTTGAATTCGACAAGAGAGAAGCAACCGTGGTTGCACATCTTCGTTATGAATATGCTTTAAATTTGATGCAGCGGCTTGGAATGCATTTATCTCGAGTCGGTTTGGACTTTATTTCATACAGTAAGCCAGAGGAAATCGAATTAGCGCGCGCGGATATCCCGCCGGGTACATGAACGCACTAGAAGCATAGCCCCGCCCGTATGCATTAGGATTCGCTCCATCGACCGTCGTTACCAAATGAATTTTTTTCTTGATGAATTTGCACTTGAAATAAGTCTTATTAGAATCGTTCGATCTTATGAAGTTCTATTGCGTCCCGGGGCGGTGTTCTAACTTTCAAACATTCAATCCAAGCGATGTTGGAATGATATGACTGACACTGACGATCGGCCGGAGCAAGATCAACCTGCCCCCATTCATGTCATTCTCTGCAGGTTTCGTTAGGAAATATATATGGCTGATTATGACTTTCACCAGTTTTCTCCGCATGACTTCGAAGATACCAACTTGCAAGTCAAGTTCGCCATTCGCCTTCTTGCTCCGTTTCTCGTTCGTGAGCGACGCCACCTGGCGCAATTCACGGCGCAACTCATGCTGCAATTCCTCTACAGTGGGGAGATAGAGCTGATAACGGCTGGCGAAGATGTTGCGTTGTTGCTGTTCACCTAGAGTATATTTCACCACCGCATCGTTCTTATCGGGGCACAGGATTAATCCTAGAGTCGGGTTGTCGCCCTCGGTGCGCCGCTCCTAATCATAGTAGTTCACATAGAATTGAATTTGCCCGAGATCGGCGTGGCTTAATTTCCCCACTTTCAGATCGATCAAAACATAACACTTCAGGATGGTGTGGTAGAAAACCAAATCGATATGGAAGTGGTCGCCATCGAGGGTGATCCTCTCCTGGCGCGACACAAATACAAAGCCTTTCCCCAATTCCATCGGGAATGTTTGCAGATTGCCGATCAACGCCTGCTCCAGTTTCGACTCCACCAGACGCGGTGATTCCGGTAGATCAAGAAATTCCAGAACCATCGGGTCCTTGAGTACATAGATAGGCAGAATTACTTCCTGACCATGCGTGGCCAAGCGCATCAAGCCTTTCTTGTCACGGCTCTTCGCCAGGCGGTCGAACAACAGACTATTGATTTGCCGCTCTAGTTCGCGCGCCGCCCATGTGTTGCGAATAGCCTCTATTTCGTAGAAATTCCGGGCTTCAGTGCGATCAACGCGAAGCAGCGTGCGGTAGTGGGTCCATGAAAGATGTGCGTGCAAAGTACCTAGCTGCCAGATTCCAGAATGATTAGAAAGCGTAGATGCCGATTCTCCACGCGCCGCGCGGAGAATTCCGCTTGCCAGCAACAGGCTGGGGTAACCAAGATAAAACTGCTTCATGTAAAACAGGTTCTGGGCAGACCACCCCCGTCCATATGCGGTCGTCAGTTGTTTCGAGAGTTGCTCCACCAGTCGCAGCCCGTATCCGCCATATGGTTGAGATCGGATCCGGTGTCAAGCGTGAAATTCAAAATACTCGATTTTTGCGATACGCCTGTTATCGAAACCATTGCCGAAATCGGCGGAACCATGGCGGAGAATTTGCCGAAGCCAGACAAGAGCATTGAACAGATTGAACAGCAGCGCAAAAAACTGGGAAAGAAAAATGAGCGGTGATTCGCACTACAAATCCCCATGCCTGGCAAACGACCGAGTCTGTGTCCCTGCCACAATAATATGATCAATCAAACGCACATCGATTAATTTCAAAACCTGCTTCATGTTCACCGTCATTAACCTGTCTCTTTCCGAAGGCATGCTGTCACCGGTAGGATGATTATGAAAAAATATGACATTCGCGGC